>Ga0302320_10002104_pt1 | contig 47377 bp, 41 predicted proteins | sample Bog_T0_3_FD_202130 | JGI IMG/M metagenome (GOLD analysis project Ga0302320, IMG submission 202130) | Peat permafrost microbial communities from Stordalen Mire near Abisko, Sweden - Bog_T0_3 | ecosystem: Environmental > Terrestrial > Soil > Wetlands > Peat | place: Sweden: Abisko, Stordalen Mire... | reverse complement strand
TTTCCACGACAAATATCTCCCGTCAATTGTGCCATTTAGAAGGATCATGCCGAAAATAATGGGGAAACTCCTGGTAAATATATTCTTGACACGAGCGCTCTTCAAACCTAAAGTGACGACGGAGATCGCGGTGCGCCGGGATTGGTCGAGATTTGGGCATGGTTCACTGCCTCATGAGCACACCTGTCATTGCGGTCTTTTCCCAGCCAAATACCAACACTGCGGTTTGACTCGCAAGCGAATTTTTGCAGTGGCAAGCCCTGGATTCGTTGACGGACGTGAACGGCCTGTTGATGCAATCTTGCAAGCTTTACCCCATTAGAATTGCGAGATACCGAACCGCAATGGTCGTGAGTGGTGGCTGTATTGAAGTCATTTATAATTAATTTCTTTGCAATATAATGCGTGGGTATAGGTTCCAATATGGCGATAACTTTCAGCAATCGAAACAATATGTCACTTGGTGGCTGCGCGGCGCCACTGTGGAACGCGCAAATCATGGTTAACCTCAAAACGGGCGAACTTTCAGGTGAAGGAATCAACCGTGCTGTCCGCTGCATCAAGGATTTGCAGGGAATCTTCGGCGACGAAAAGGCACGCCTGTCGCTTGATCAAGAAAAGATCGTATATAGCGTTGAGACATTTTCGCCCGTTGTTGAGGGGGAAGAGGGGGGGGTGTTTTGGGGAACCACCTTCATCGAGCCCGGAATGGTCGGGAATGAATATTTTATGACGAGGGGCCACTACCATGCAGAAAGAAGCAGGGGGGAGTATTATATGACCGTCGCTGGATGCGGAGCCCTGATCCTGATGGACGAAAACCGGAAAATATCATTCAAGGTCATGCATCCTGGCACCCTCCATTACATTCCCGCCCATACGGCGCATCGGGTGGCAAACACCGATGGGTCGGTCTTGGCATTTGTGGCATGCTGGCCGAGCGACGCTGGACACGACTATGAATCAATCGCCGTCGGAGGCTTTGCCGCCCGCCTCCTGGAGGTAGGGGGAGTACCGACATTGGTAGAGGGACAATGAAAGCGTTCGCCGTAAACCTCGGCAGCAGCCACGCAACAAGTGCCTCAGTTGAAGATAGAATTATCCTCGAATCCTAAAAAGTACCCACCGATGGAAAGGCTGGAATATCCCCCATACTGCCTTGCCCGGTCGAAACACTCAAACCACTCATTTCTCAAGGATGCGGGGCTTTCGCTGACCATGCCGGGCTTGCCTTCGGTTTTTGTGGCCTCGTGGATTACACCAACAATTGTACCGTGTCAACTAATGCCAAGTATCCCAAAAATCGCGATTGTGCGATTGCTGGGGGTTGTCGAAGGGGTATGAATGTCATTTGCGGCGAGCTGGGTTAACCCTGGATCGCTGGCGGATCAATTTGGGGCAATGTTCAGGGTCCCACCGATCTTCTCCTCGATTTTTCTTCCCAGGGGATGACACGACAACCGTTGATACGGCCCTCCGTCTATTTTGCTCCTCTCGGACTTCTTCTTTCAGGTTCGCAGCGTCGCGCAGCAGAGCCGCGCCGATTGCAACAAGCGCCATTTCTCCAGATCGGCTTTAGTCCGCAGCATCCAGCCGCGCGCTGAGCGCACCAACTTTCCCGCCAACCTATACACCTTCCAACGCAGGGTTGCTATGGTCGCCGTGCGATACGAGCCGGGCAGCGCCCGCCGTTTCAGCGTTTGGGCCAAGTTATAGTCCAGCACGCCGATGGCGAAGTACATCGCATTGGCCTCGAACTGCTCGCACGGCATCTGTGAACACACATGAGTTCGATTCGGGGAAATTCATTCTGAAAATCGACGGGCAGCTTCAGTGTTCTTGTGTTATAACATCAGACGGAATTGGTACGCATCGGATCGTCTTAGAAATCCCGGGGCGCGAAAGTATCCAAAGCAACTTCATACCCCTGAGCGCGCGGTGGAGCAGCACCGGCTTCTTGGCGGGGGTACTCATTATTTTCAATATCGCCATGTTTTCACCACCGACTTGCCTATTCGTGCCTCTACAGGGGGGATCATCCGGCGAACAGAGTAAGCGATATGTGAAGCGCATCTTGCCGACCTGTGCGGGAGTGTAGCATCGTGGCCTGTTGGCGGGGAGGCAGGCGCGATGACACAGCGAGAACGCAGTAAGCAAGCACGACGGAAGTGGCAGAGGTTGGTTTCCGCGCAGGGGCGGAGCGGGCAGACGGTGGCGGCGTTTTGCCGGGAGCACAAGTTGTGCGCGTCGCATTTCTTCTGGTGGAAGAAACGGCTGGGCGCGAGTGGCGCGGCGAAATTTCTGGAAGTGAAGTTGGCGGCAGGGGCTTCGATCCTTGGCGAGGATCGGCGAGTGGAGGTGGTACTGAGGAACGGCCGGAGTCTGCGCGTGGGGCCAGGATTCGACCCAGCATTGGTAGGGGCGCTGGCGGCGGTGCTGGAGAGCGCGGCATGAGAGGGCTGCCGAGCTTGCGGGCGCTGGACGAAGAGGCAGCGGGCGGGGGGCGGGCGCGCCTCTGGCTGGCACTTGAGCCGACGGACATGCGCTGCGGGTTTGATCGGCTGGCGGAGCGGGTGCGCGCGGTGATCGGGCAGGATCCTCTGAGCGGGCATGGGTTCATCTTTCGTTTGCGGCGGGGCGATCGGTTAAAACTTTTGACGTGGGATCACGACGGTTTTATTTTGTGGTACAACCCACCATCTTCACACTACACCTCCTTCAGTTCCAGGGGAGCGCTTTGAGGTCCTTGCTGCACAACCGCTGCTCGGTCCACCAATCGATCCCATCGACTGGAATGTTTCGCTGGCACGTTCGGGCCCGGAACCTCGTAGAGTTGCCGTCCGTTGCCGTTGTACAGATGGGGATTGAGGATTCCATGCCTTGCCCACCGCTCGACCGTCTGCTCGTGGATGCCGAGGCGGTCTGCCATCTCCTTCCGGTTTAGCATGCCTCGCCTGCGAAGCCGATCATATCGCGAGCAGAGTTTATAGGCATGCATGAAATAAGCGACCCGCTTGGCGGTAAAGAGCCGGTCTCCTCTCCCCGGTCGCGCCGATCCACCCGGACGGAAGCCGCGCGCCTCGAGGATGTCCGCGATTTCAGAGTAGGTGTGGTGTTTAAGCATTTGGTCGATGAGATCTACGATCTCGGGTTTTGTCCGAATCTGCGCGGCGTGGGACTTGGGATTCAGTGTGGTGAGAGTTTCAGTCTTGCCCCCTTTAAATCGAACGTGGATCTTGGTGATGCCTTCTCCCGTCACCTTGAGAAGCGTCACGTCCTCGATGATATGGGCGAGCATTCGCTTTCGCTCGCGGTTCGCCGTGGCCGGGTCCGCCCAGAGCTGCTGGAAGTCCGTGGTCAGCGTGCGGAGTCGGTCGCGGATTGCCTCGTCGAGGACGAACCGATGCTCCTGTCGTGCCCGCTCACGGTCCTCACGGGTCTTGGCCAAGATGCGCAGCTTGTCATTCCAATCGGCCTCGAGGGTGTCGGCAACCAGGCGATTACTCGGATCGACCATCATAAACCGGCGCTGCGCCAGATCCGCTTCGACTTGAGCTCTCTCGACGGCACGACCGCGCAGTTGGTCGGCCTCCTCTTGCCGAGTTTCGATCTCCTTGCGGATGTCCAGGGCCAACTCGATGGCCGCGGGCGTCATCCTTTCGGCCACCAGCCTCCCGATCGCCTCGTCGACGGGGCGGCCGGGGATCGACTGGCAGTTGGGGGCGGCCTGCTTGCTGTTCGCACGATCACAAACGTACCAGGACTCCAACCGGCCGCGCTTAACTTTGTATTTGTATCGGACGCGGAAATGTTGTCCGCACGCCCCGCAGACGGCGCGACCTTGCAGGAGGGCGGGGCCCTCCCGCGGGGGAGACCCACGCGCCACCGCGTATCCTCGGCCGTTGCTTTCCAGGAGGCGGAGATTTTCCTGATGCTGCTCCAAGGTGATATAGCCGGGATGAGCGTTGGGAAGGCAGGCGATCCAATCGCTCGATTGGGGCCAGCGTTCGACTTTGTGCCCTTCCGCCGTGCGGCGATAACGTCGCCGCCCATAGGCATAAATGCCCGCATAGCGCGGGTTGTTCAGCGTGCGCATGGCGGTCGATATGGTCAGCGGTCGGAAGACCACCTTTCCGGGGTCGTTGGGGTGACGAGAGGGAAAGCACAGGCCCTCGTCGCGAAAAACCTTGATCGTCTGGTGGGCGGAGCCGACACGCGAAAACGTCTCGAAAAAGTGGGCGAGCGTTTCCCGCACCTGCACGTCAGGGTCGAGCGCCACGTTGCCCGCCTGGTCATAAACCAAGCCGGTGGGCAGGATACAACGATACTCGCCGCGTCGCGCTTTGTTCAGCAGCCCCCCGCGCAGTCTTGCTTTCAAAACATGAAGCTCGGCCTCGCTCATGGCGCCCTTTAAGCCCAGAAGAAGTCGGTCGTTAAAATTCGCTGGATCGTACACTCCGTCCTCATCCAGGATCAGAGTGTCGGCGAGCGCACAGATTTCCAGCAAGCGGTGCCAGTCGGCGTTGTTGCGCGCCAGGCGCGAAACCTCCAGCCCCAATACGATTCCCGCGCGCCCCAGCCCCACCTCCGTCACCAGGCGTCGAAAGCCTTCCCGCCAGGCCGCCGATGCTCCCGACTCACCCTGGTCACAATCGATCACAATGACCCGGTCGTCTGGCCAGCCCATGGCGATAGCGCGGGCGCGAAGCGCGTACTGACGCTTCGTGCTTTCGATATTTTCCACCACCTGGCGCATCGACGACTGCCGGATGTAAAGGTATGCATCGCGCTGGAGGTGGTGAGATTGGACCTTGAGGGAGTCTGTCATAGCGATCTCCTGTTGGGGGTGTTCAGTGCTAAGGCTGCGAAAATCTGAATGATGGCTTGGGGTGCACAGGGCGCGCTCAAGATCGAGCCGGCGGCTCGTCCCGGCAACTCAGGTCCTGCGGTCGCGGCGAGCGCCTGAGCCCACGCCCACAGCCCCCGGCGCAAAAAGAGACCGAGCCCCCAGCGTGCTTCCATTGGAATCGGCTCGCCCAGCGCACCCCTCCGTAAGGTCTCGTATTGGGCGGCGAGCCCAGCGGGCGGCTCTGCCCGGTGGATCTCCGGATTGTCGCTCTTCAGCTTGCCGTTTTTTTTCGTGCCAGCGCCCGTTCGATGGTCCTGGGATGAATCACGAGACCGAATTTCTGGCGAATCAACGCCGCCAGTTGGCGGCCTCGAATCGGCTCGCCCGACACGACTTGGTTCTCGACGAAGCTCCACACCTCGCCCTGGAGTTTGTGGGGGCCGCGGGGGCCGCGCTTCCTCGGAACCAGGCCTGCGATACCCGCCTCGGCGAATTTCTCTTGGGCCTGATAAAACGTGGGCCTGGACACCCCGTAGTCTGCGGTGGCCTCCGTCACCCGCACGTTCTCCACCGAAACTCGCCGCAACATCTCGTATTTGACCTGCACCAGATCGCGCGGATCGAAGAACTCGTGGGCCAGGAACTTGGGGTCGCGCACCTTTTCGGGTGAGGAATTCAACGTCCCCTCTTGCAAGAGGGTTTCGGACTTGGAGCGCGGACGGTCGTGCGGGGTAGCCAAGGCGACCTCCAAAGAACTCACGGGTGATATCCGTAAGCATTAATATGCCGCAGAATGGCCGCTTGTCAAGGAAATAATTTCGCCAGAACACCCATATTTGCGGCGTTATATCAGTCGTAATCGCCCTGCATGGGCTTCGTTGCGGCATATTTGCATTTACACATGCGGCGGAATTAGCCTTACACCTCATCGGGTGCCTCTCTCGCCTTGCGTTGGCGCAGTCGCGCCAAAAGGCTAGCGAGACCGATCAGGTCCGCAACCCGGAAAAGGGCGCGCCCTCGGCCGAAGACGATCTCGGGGTCGGGGTCAACTTGGTCGGTCCAATGTGGGGGAATCGAGTATATCCTCCCATCGACACCCTGTAACAAAAGCCGCGTGCCGTAGCGGTTATACCGCTCGCCCACGCAAACGCAGGATTGGCCGCAGAGAGGATGGAAGGGATGCGTTACCCGGACAAGACGCGTCGGAGCGACAAAAACATCTGCATTCTGAACTGAGGTATAAACGCTTAGAGGTGGGAGTTTTCAAACTGCCCCGCGCGGAAGGGGCGGCGCGGGCGGTGGAGTTGCGGGCCAGCGAACTGGCGATGATTCTGGATGGGATTGACGTGTCGCGGCTGAAGCGGGTGCCGCGTTACGAACGCCCGGCGGGATGAAGTGGGGCGCGTGGGGCCGGAGCTGGGCCGTGGGCAAGGTGCTGCCTTTCGCAGAAGAAAAATATCTTGCTGGGATGTAACCATTCTCGTATTACTACGTCTAAGCTGACGTGGCTATCCTGAAAGTTCCCCCTGAAGCTTTGCCGGAAGATCCCGTCGCCTTGAAGGCGCTGTTACGGGCGGCGGTCGCAGAGCGAGACCAAGCGCAGCAGCGGGCCGCGCAGCAGGGCAAGCGCGCCGACGATCTCTACCTCGAGAAGCTGCGTCTGCAATTAGAGCTGGACCGTTACAAGAAGTGGTACTACGGGCCGCGCGCGGACCGGCTGAAATCGCCCGGCGAGTTGGCGCAAGCGCTGCTGAATTTCGGCGAGGAGTTGGCGCAGAAACCGGTGCCCCCGGAGGAGCCCGCGGCGGCGGGCGAGCCGGCCGGGGAATTACGGCGGGTGAAGCGGCGCCGGGGCCGGCGCGCGTTGGCGAATTTCGAGAGCCTGCCGACCAACACGCAGGTCTATGAACTGAGCGCGGCAGAGCGCGCTTGTCCGGGCTGCGGCGAAGAACGTCAAGAGATCGGGGCGGAAGAGAGCTGGCAGATCGAGTACCTGCCGGGTCACTTCGAGCGGATTCAGCATGTGCGCAAGAAGTATGCCTGCGCACACTGCGAAGCGGCGGGGGAGAAGCCGCAGATGCAGGTGGCGGCACGGGCCGACGCGGTGATCGAGCGCGGTCTGGCGGGGCCGGGACTGCTGGCTTACATCGTCACCAGCAAGTTCGCCGATTACTTGCCGCTCTACCGGCTGGAAGACATTTTCGCCCGCCAGGGATTCGAGATTGCGCGCGCCACGCAGGCGGTCTGGTGCGGGGACGTGGCCGACCTGGTCGAACCCCTGTACCGCCGGATGGTCGAGCGTGTACGGCAGTCGCACGTGGTGGCCACGGACGATACCGTGCTGCCCATGCTGAGCGCGGGCAAGACGCAGCCGGCGCGGATGTGGGTGTACGTGGGCGACGCCGCGCATCCCTATAATGTCTTCGACTTCACTCTGCGCCGCACCCGCGATGGACCGCAAGAGTTTCTGAACAACTTTACCGGGGTGCTGCTGGCAGACGCCTACGGCGGCTACAACGGCGTGGTGGCGGGCAACGGCCTGACCCGTGCCGGATGTTGGTCGCATGCGCGAAGGAAGGTCGTCGAGGCCGAGAGCACCGCGCCGGAGATCGCCCGCGAGGTGGTCGCCGTGCTGCGCGGGTTGTTTGCGGTCGAACAGCAGGCCAAGGAATTTTCCGTCGCCGAACGTTTGGCACGGCGCCAGGCACAATCGGTGCCGCTCCTGGCCGCACTCCGCCAGAAGTTACTCGGCTGGAAAGCGCAACTGCTGCCCAAGCATCCCATGGCGGAAGCCGTCAACTACACCTTGGGCCAGTGGTCCGAACTCAACGTCTTCTGCTCCGATGGCGCCGTCCCCATCGACAACAACATTTCAGAACGCGAGATGAAGCGCGTCGTACTTAACCGCAAAAATTCTCTCTTCGTCGGCAACCCGCGCGGCGGTCGTACCGCTGCGATCCTTGCCAGCCTGACTTCCACTTGCCGCCGGCACGACCTTGATCCGCAACTTTCCCTCACGCAATTGCTCATGAACCTCCCCACCTGGCCCCAACGCGACCTCGATGCCTGGCTCCCCGATCAGTGGAAACTCCGCTCCTCGACCCGGCTCGCCAACCTTAATCAGCAAAATTCCACCACCCCCCAACACCCGCCCGCACCCGCACCCAAGTAGCACCTGTGCGTCACGTAGCGCTCCCGAAAGAACTGTCTGGGAAGGGGAAGCTGCTGACAAGGCCGAAGCCCTTCAAAATGCCGAGAAAGCCGACCCCAGGGTCGACCTCGAGTGGATGCGGATCCGCTACGAGAGGGATCTTAATACACGGTAGTATCGTGCTTAGCCCCTTGCCGTCTTTGGTTTCACTGGAGACAATACGACTCCGCCAAGAGCGCAATTCGCTTGGGGACGGCGGGCCGTGTGCACGGGGTACACTAGCCAGGCTGAACTCCTCCTCCGGAGGGTGTATAATCAGCCGACTTCCATGGAAGTGTGTCTGAACTACAAGCCACGGAGTCTCCGTGGGTTCGATAAGGGTTCGATAAGAGTTCAGTAAGGGTTCCGATCAATGTCTTACCACGCCGAAATTAGCCATCCGTGCCTGATTTTTCTATAAGTTACGGCCGAGGGTCGTACTTTCACGGCGATAACACGGGTTCAAATCCCGTCGGGGACGCCACTTCTTTTCAATGAGTTACAGGTTTCCCGTCAGATAGCGCCCGTCCCCCGGTGACGATTGGGTGACTAACGAGGGCGTTTTCCCCTTCTTGACCGTCAGAAAGCATCGAATCAAGCCCGCTTACCGCGTCCCGAACTTGGACGCTGGCTATCCTCGCGTACCGTTTCGTCATTCTCAAATCCCGATGGCCTAACTGACTTGCGATCACGTCCAGTTCCGTACCCTGCTGGCGGAGCCAAGTGGCAAACGTGTGCCTCAAATCGTGAAGGCGAATATCCGAGATGCCAAGGGCTTCACAAACCCGGTGAAAGGCCATGCTCACCGCTTCCGGGGTAACATCGGTGAAAAGCCGGTCCTCTGCCTCACCCTTGGGGAGAGATGCCAGTGCTTTCTGGGCGAACACGTTAAGGTGAATTTCCTTGGGTTCTTCATTCTTGGACGTTGGCAAAAGGATGCGCTTTCCTTCCACATACTTCCACCGGCACTCCAACAATTCAGATCGCCGCATCCCGGTGGCTGTCAACAGAGCGAAGATCATGCGCATTTTTTCGGGGGAAGCTGCCAGCACGCGCCGGAATTGCTCCGGGGTGAGGTGCTGCGACCGTTCGTCACGCACTTTGGGCGGCGTCACGTCCAAGCAGGGGTTCGCGAAGCGTGGCAATAGTTTCCATTCCCCGCAAGCAAGGCGGAAGAGATGCTTAAGGCTGTTCAGTTCCTTGCGGACACTGGATTTGCTCACCTTTCCAAGCCGCTCCGTCACGTAGTCCGACACCGCGCCGGACGTGATGCCAGTAAAGTTTCCCGTGAAAAACCCTTTCAGGTGAGACATGATTCCGTTTTCGCGTTCGTAGGCTTTTGGCGTGAGGCGTGGCTTCTGGTAGGCAAGAAACCGGGCTGCCACGTCTGCGAAGCTGTCCTGGCACTCTAGAACCTCACCGGGCTTGAGTTTTCGCAGTTCCCTCACATCGCGTCGCTTGTCCTCGCGAAAGGCTTGCGCTTCATCGTGATTGTTGGCATCGGGCGCGGGCTCTCGCACTCGTTTTCCTTGCCCATCAATATAGGAAACCCACCACTGTTTTCGGTCTTTCCGCCAGAAGACCCCGTCACGCTTTCTTTGCTTTGGCATGTTTCCCCCTTGATTTTTCGCCACTTTTGTAACTTTCTTTCCATTCCTTACCGTGTTCTTTCCACCACTTTTTCTTGTGCTCTCTTTGCCCATAGGCACTACACGCCGGACGGTCACAGAAACGTTGAGTCTTGCGACTCTTAAAGAAGTAAGGCTGGCAACATTCCGGGTTTGGGCAAAAAGCCATCTTGGAAAGCAGCGTACTAGTCCCCACCGCAAGTGAAAGTGCAAGGATTCCGTAATTTGGCCGCACCGCGTACGGTGGGTGTGAAACGTCGAGAACCCACGATTGCCGGTCATGCCGCGTGGCTTCCCGTGTCCAAGCAGCAAGGGCAAACCGCACGTCGCGGTCATCCCCGCCCTTCCAAACTTGGCGGAGCCATAGCCGCCAGTTGACCAAATTCTCATCCGATGGCCAAGGGATGTAGACGTGTCGATAGTGCCGCTGAAATTGGGGCCACCCGTCGGCAGGAAGGTTTGCTAGGTCGAGCAGCACTTCACTAAGTGACGCGCCTAACGCCTTCCTCCCGATTTTCATACTAGAGCGCATCAAGAATCTCCATTGCCCGACTTCTTCTAGAGTCATCATAATTATTGACTCTAGTCCCTGTCAAGCATAAGCTGTCCATATTCGAAGAAATTTTCCGTGACGGAGGTAACAAGGCAATGTCAGGCAGTAAACAATTACAAAAGGAATTTGATTCTCTGCGGGACCTGTCACAACGGACGGGCAAGACTTATAGGACCCTACATCGCGCCGTCAAGGCAGGAAAAATCAAGATCGTCCGATTCGGCGGCTCTGTGATGGTTCCAAAGCGTGAAGTTGAGCGCATCATAGCGCACGGGTTTTAAGGGGGCGAGGAATGAACGGTACCCAAGGCGAATGGCAACCTGCCAAGTTGCGCGAGTTCCGGGGGGAGTTTGATGCTAACCCGGCCCTTTGCGAGCGGGCGCTGGCTTTCTTCGGGGAGCCTGCACCAGAACCGGAGCGTGTCTTAGTTCGCACGGACGCGGAGAGCGTTGACTTGGCAATTGGCAGGGCACTGGTTTTAGCCGTAAACGGCGCGTTGTGCAGAGTGGAGTTGACCCATGAAGGCGAAACAGGTCTTTAACTTTCAAGGCGGGCGCGAACTGCAAGCAAGCGGTGCAATTCCTACGGCGGCGCACTGGCCGAGTCCAGCGGATAAAGCGGCATTTCATGGGCCTGCCGGTGAGTTTGCACGCATCTTGGAGCCATTTAGTGAAGCGGACCCCATTGGGCTATTGGCCCAAACCCTTGTGAGCTTTGGGAACGTGGCGGGCCGAGGCCCACACTTCAGGGTAGAGGCTGACAGGCACGCGATGAACCTATACGCGGTAATGGTGGGGGCGACAAGTAAAGCTCGAAAGGGCACATCTGAGGGCCGAACAAGGGCGCTCATTTCACAATGCGATGACAGTTGGGCTTCAAATCGGATACTAGCAGGGATGTCCAGCGGCGAAGGGCTGATATGGGCGGTGCGTGATCCAATATCGAAGCAGGAGCCGATTAAGGAGAAGGGCATTTTGAAGGGGTATCAGGATGTCGAGGCTGACCCCGGCATTACAGACAAGCGGCTATTGGTTGTTGAGTCGGAGTTTGCCTCTGTGTTGCGCCAACTCGAGCGCGATGGCAACACCCTAAGCGCTATCATTCGCCAGGCGTGGGATTCGGGCGACCTGCGTACCATGACGAAGAACTCTCCTGCGGTTGCCACTGGCGCACACATTTCGATCATCGGCCACATAACCGAGAGCGAACTGCGGCGCTACTTGGGAGCTACAGAACAAGGCAACGGCTTTGCCAATCGCTTTCTGTGGCTATGTGCCCAGCGATCAAAGTTCCTGCCGGAGAATGAGGACCGGCAAGGATTTGAAAAGGCCCTAGCCCCGGTTGTAGAGCAATTCAGGCGAGCGCAAGCGTTTGCTCGGACGGTCGGCGAGGTGAGGCGCGACGAGATTGCCCGCACGTATTGGCGGGCCGTGTATCGTGATTTGTCTCAAGGGAAGCCGGGTCTGTTGGGTGCGGTTACGTCGCGAGGCGAGGCCCAGGTCATGCGGCTTGCACTCGTTTACGCATTACTCGACTGTTCGGCGGAAATCCGAGGTGTACACCTTAAAGCTGCTTTGGCGCTTTGGGAATATGCCGAACGATCATGCGCTTACATTTTCGGCGATGCGACGGGCAATCCCGACGCCGATGTAATCCTGAAGGCCTTGCGGAATACTTCGGCAGGCCTGACCCGAACCGAGATCAACGGGCTATTCGGGCGAAATAGGCCAGCAAATACAATTGCCCATGCATTAGATGAACTGGAGTCTGTGGGCCTTGTTCGTTCTGACCCGGTAGCAACGGGCGGAAGGGCCGCCGAGATATGGCGGGCGCTTTGACCTTTTTTCGTTTAATTCGTTTATTTCGTAAGAGGACAAAGGCTCAATGAGCTACCTTGAGATGATCGAAAGGCTAAAAATTGACCCCCAAAGTACTCCCGGCACTCCGTCTGTGTCCAAGTCCCGCAACGAAAAAAACGAAAAAAACGAAATAAGCCCCTCGGACGGACTGCCACCGCTTGTCGGCAGGAAGAATGCCAGAGGCCAGATTGTGTTGACGGTCGAAGATCTCCCAGAGCTGGAAATTCGGTTGCGGCTGCAAGGCTGGAAAGTCAAACGGCATGGGCTCGAACTTTTCTGCACTCCGGCGGGAAAACTGAGTATCCGGTGAGTGTTGCACTCCAACCTTTCGCCCTTACTGACTTGCTTACGCGAGCCGGGGCGCGCATCCGTGGCCGTCGGGCGGACTGCCCAAAGTGTAAGCGGCAACGGACAGTGAGCTTCGATGAATCGCGGGGCGTCTACCACTGCCACGGTGCGGGGTGCGATTTCTCGGGCGGAGCGGCGAAGTTGGCCCGTGAGCTAGGGCTTGCCCGGCAATTGAGCGAAGCGGAGTACATGGAACTTCGCCAAAATGAAGAGCGGGCGGATTTGGCGGCGCGGGCGCTTTATGAGCAAGTAAAGGCGCTGCGGCTCGAAGTCTCAGATCAAGTGCGCTGGCTTGGGCGGCTGGAAGTACGGGCGCATGGGGCTGGGTTGGGTCACGCGGCAATATGGGACGCACTAGAAATGGTCTATCGTGATCGGCCCGCCCTACTCGCGGAACTCGTGATTCTTGAAAATTGGGGAGCGGCTGACTTGCTTGGGTTCCTGAGTGCCAACGATGCGACACGGGGGCGAGTGATCGCCAAGGTGATTGAACGCGGTGGGTTATACGATTCGGAAGGGAAGTTTAATGAGGTGTAAATGCCGCGAAGCTGCCTTGCCTGCATAAGCCCAAACCGGGAAGCGATTGACATGGCCATTGCGTCCAATGAACCGTTACGAAGCATAGCGGAACGTGTTTCGATATCTCCAGCGGCTTTATTTCGGCACAAGTCTCACGTTGCAGAAGCCATTGTCAAAGCCAGTGAGCAGCGGGAAGAGAACTTTGGCGAATCAACCTTGCGCCGCCTTGAATCCCTTTATGGGCGAACCGAGAAAATTCTCGACACTGCTGAAGGCACGGGCGACCACAGGCTAGCACTCCAGGCGGTGCGGGAAGCACGGGAAAATCTCGCGGGGATTTTTTCCCTACTAAACAAAGCGGCTTCGAGCGGTAACAGCATTGCAAAATTTGCCAGCAACGAACTTAAAGCCGAGCTTTCACGTCGCGGGGAGCAGATAGAATTTATCCTGACTGTCGAACATATCGGGGGAGGAGCTTCGGACCGTACTTGACAGCCCCCGCTCAGAATAGTGAGGAAACAGTGGCAGCTTACAATCAGAATTTAAAGTCGTGGCCAAAGGGGGTAAGCGGAAACTCCGGCGGCAGGCCGAAGTGCAAGGAATGAAGATCACCGAATAGACTCCAGGAGCTTTGACGGCTTGACGTTCAGACCATGAGCCAGCCTGACGATATTAATTAAACTGACGTTACGTTCCCCGCGCTCCACCCCTCCTACATAGTTCCGATGCATTCCCGTGATTTCCGCCAATTTCTCTTGAGAGAGCTGCCGCTCTAACCTTAGCTGGCGGAGATACGTTCCAAATACGGGTCTGGGATCGGGGCTTTGCACCCCACCATTTGAAGAGGATGAACACGATGAGTCTACACACGATGAGTGTGATAGAATTCGCACCTAAATTTAAGCGGACCCAGCAACGAGGAGTATCCACCTTGAAGAATCAATTATTTTTGCTCGGCGTGCTTTCCGGGTCGATGCTAATTGGTATTGCAAGCGTGTGGGCGGAGCAGAACCCCTTTACACAAGCCCAAGTGCTTGGGATGGTCCGGTCCGGGTTGGGCGATGACTCGGGCGCGAAGCTAATCGAGCAGCGCGGGATTGATTTCTTACCGGCGGAGGATTTTCTCCAAAGCCTCAAGGGGGCGGGCGCGGGCGACGCATTTCTCAGCGCGCTGCGCACCGCTAAGAAGCCCACAACCCCAAAGAAACCACTGAACGAAGTGCAGGTCTTTGCTTTGTTGGTGGGAGGAGTGCCGAGCCACCGAGTCACCATACTAGTTCAGGAACGTGGCATTGACTTTGACCTGACAGATGACTACCTCCAAGAAGTCCGCTTGGCTGGTGGCGAGGATGAACTAATTACTTCGCTCAAGAGCGCCAAGGTGACGAAGCCCGTGACCGTTGACCCGGCGCTCCAAGCCCGGCAAACTGAAATCCAACGGCATATCGCGCACGGGGCGGAATACTTCCGGGGGAAACGGTACGCTGACGCCGAGACTGAGTTTCGCGCAGCGGTTCGTCTGGACCCTCAAAACGCGGAGTTACACGGCGCACTCGGCGCGGCGCTCGAAAACAAGGGCGACAGAGATGGCGCGATCAAGGAGTACCGTGTTGCAGTCATCTCGAACCCCAATAATGACCTAATTCACGTCAACCTCGGCTCCGCGCTCGTTGATCAGGGTGACTGGGATGGGGCGATCCCGGAGTTTCGGGAAGCGCTGCGCCTGAACCCTAATGATGCAAATGCGCACATCGGCCTCGGCCTCGTACTCGAACACAAAGGCGACTTGGACGGGCAGATTGAGGAATATCGCGAGGTGCTGCGCCTAGACCCCAAGGACGAAGTCACGCACTTCGCCCTCGGCGAAGCACTTGCAAAAAAGGGTGATTGGGATGGGTCAATCGTCCAGGAGCGGGAAGCGATTCGCCTGAACAGCGACGATGCAAATGCCCATGCCCTTCTTGCCGTTGCGCTCGGCCGAAAAGGCGACCAAGACGGGGCAATTACGGAATACCGCGAGGCGCTGCGCTTAGACCCGAACCAGGAACTGGCACACTACAAACTTGGCGTGGCACTGGGAAACAAAGGTGCCTTGGACAGTGCAATCTCTGAATTCCGCAATGCGCTCCGGCTCAACCCAAAGGACGAGAATGCACACGTGGACCTCGGCAAGGCGCTTGGGCTGAAGGGGAATTCGGATGGCGCGATCGCGGAGTTCCGCGAAGCGCTGCGTGTCAACCCGAAGAACGCGGAAGGACATCGCCTTCTCGGAATCGCACTTTTCAATAAGGGGGATTTGGACGAGGCAATCTCCGAGTACCGTGAAGCGCTCCGCCTGAACCCCGACAGCGAATTGGCCCACATCAACCTCGGCGGGGCGCTTGGGCGCAAGGGTGACTCGGAGGGCACGTTGGCGGAATATCGCGAGGCCGTGCGGCTGAACCGCAACGACTCAATGGCGCATTACCTTCTTGGCCTGATGCTTGGTGGAAAAAAGGATTGGGATGGCGAAATCGCGGAGGAGCACGAGGCGGTGCGCCTGAATCCCACCGATGCCGACGCCCACACCAATCTCGGCTTGGCGCTGGGACAGAAGGGCGACTGGGATGGATTGATAGCAGAAGAGGGCGAAGCGCTCCGTCTTAACGCGAATAATGCTCTTGCTCATTTCTGCCTCGGGGATGCATTAGAACACAAGCATGACATCAAAGCCGCACTGGAGCAGTATCGCGTTGCATACGAACTCAACCCTGCGGACGCTAACTATCGGAAGAAGTATGAACGCCTCATTAAGGAGGCCCGCCAATAAGGCCGTGCGACGATTCGCCTTGACGAACAATTAGCCCATCCCACAGAATAACGCGCCGTCGCGTTTGCCGCCCCGTACACCCACGCTGACGGCTCAGGCTATACTCGCCTATGAGCGGTGACGAAGCGGTGACGAACAGGGCGGAAAACGGGTCAAATCGAGTCTACAGGTGTCACTGTGACGAAAGCTTTAACGGCTTACAAGCCCATGATTGTGTTATGGAAGTCATACACTGTCTATCCGTGTCATTATCTAGTTTCAGGACTTTCACGGCGATAACACGGGTTCAAATCCCGTCGGGGACGCCACTTTCATTCAATAAGATACGCGCAGGGCCTTAAGTCCTCCCAGGCACAAAACACTAGAACAAATTCAGCTCCCGTTGTAGCTGCGGCATGACTGCGGTGCTGGTTGTTACGGACGAACCGCTGATCAAACCCGCCATTACGGGGTCGCTCAGCATGTATAGGGAAACTCCACCCCGCCTGATTCGCTAATGTGCAGCGGTGTTCCCTTTTGCACAGACACCCCACGCCTGAGCAACTAAGCTCATCGCAGATCCTGATTCTCCGCGATCTCCAGTTGCCCTGGGATCCCTATGTAATCTCCAGCGGGGTGCAATCCGGGTGATCACAATGCAGGGAACTGGCATTTCCGGCGTGCCCTCCATCATGGTGGGGCGCGCAGGATGCGTGAACAAAAATTCTTTGGGGGTGAAACACAATGCGAACGGCAAAAGTGATTCGATTGATTCTGCCGCTGTTTTTCTTATTCGGAGTGATCCTGGCAACACCGGCGCCTTCTTCCGCGCAAATCTCCGTAGGCGTGAGAGTGGGCATTGCTCCACCACCGCTCCCCGAGTATGAGCAACCGGACTGCCCGGGCGATGGCTATATATGGACGCCGGGGTACTGGGATTGGGACGGCACCGAGTACTATTGGGTGCCGGGCACATGGGTGGAGGCTCCGGAAGTTGGGGACCTCTGGACTCCGGGTTATTGGGGTTGGGACGACGGCGGATATTATTTCAATCAAGGTTACTGGGGCCTTTCAGTAGGTTTCTATGGCGGCATCAACTACGGCTTCGGCTACTTCGGTAATGGATATGAAGGCGGACGCTGGGACGGCGGCCACTTCTTCTACAACACGGCGTATAACCGCGTAGATGAGCATAACTTCCACAACGTTTACAATACCAGGGTGAACGGGGGAGCGAACAACCGCGTCAGCTTCAACGGCGGTAACGGCGGAATCAACGCGCGCGCCTCCGCCCAGGAAGAGTCTGCCGCCCGTGAGAGGCGTTCGGGGCCGGCACCCGCCCAATCACAGCATGCGTATGCTGCCCGCAATAACCCGCAGCAAAAGTACTCCGCGAACCATGGCACGCCCGCAGTTGCTGCGACGCCTCGCGCCAACATTGCGACCCATCCAAAGGAACTGCCACCGGTCGAGCGCCCTGCTGCTCCCAACACGGGGAACGCGAGGACGGACCAGAAATACCAGCAGCAGCAAAATCAACTTGTCGCAAGGCAGACCCAGGACCGGCAGAATCTGCAGAAGAGACAGGACAATGAACATCAACAGTTAACAAGGCAGCAAGCTCCTCCCGAAAGAACCCAGCAGGTGGAACAGCAACACCAGCAACAGACACAGCGTTTGCAGCAAACACACACGCAGCAGACCCAGCGGATGCAGCAGAGGCAGGCACCCTCTGGCGGCGGATCTCACGGCGGCGGCCGCAGGTAATTCATAGGGATACGGGATTAGGGACAAGGGATACGGGATCGGAGGATCTCGTGTCCCGATTCCCCATTCCCAACTCCCCACTCCCGGGAGGCCCACCTCACGCAACGGAACCCACCAGTGCCCCAACTCCGGCAGTCAGCGCCATCGCCATCGCGCCCCAGAAGGTCACTCGTATTGCACCCACCGCCACTCCAGCTCCGCCTGCGCGCGCGGCCAACCCGCCAAGAAGCGCCAGGAAGAGCAGGGAAGTCGCGGACACGATTGGAATCAATCCCGCCGATGGGGAAAGGGCAGTGGCGAGAAGGGGCAGGGCGGCTCCAACCCCAAAGCTGGCTGCTGACGCCAACGCCGCTTGAATCGGGCGGGCGCGGAAAGTGTCAGAGATCCCAAGTTCGTCGCGTGCATGCGAGCCCAACGCATCATGTTTCATCAATTGCTCCGCCACCTGCTCCGCCAGTGAAGGCTCAAGCCCGCGAGCGACGTAGATCTTTTTCAGCTCCTCATGCTCACCCTTGTTGTCTTCTCTAAGTTCAGTGCGCTCAAGATTCAGCTCCGCCTCTTCCGAGTCGGCCTGCGAGTGGACGGACACATATTCCCCCGCAGCCATGGACATCGCTCCTGCCACGAGGCCCGCAATCCCCGCCACCATGACGTTGCCATGTGTCCCGTGCGCGGCAGCGACTCCCAGCACCAGGCTGGAGGTCGAAAGGATTCCGTCGTTCGCGCCCAACACCGCCGCCCGGAGCCAGCCAATTCGTCCTGTATGGTGAAGTTCCGTGCCTTTGGGTGACCGCATCGAGCCTCCTTGAGTTTTCAGTTATCAGTCTTCAGTTCTCAGTCATCAGTCATCAGTTTTCAGTACTTGCCCTCTCACATCCGGGCAGGGAAGATGCCCATGAAGAATTGCCATGGCCAGGGATTTCCACTTCTTTACCCACTCTTGTTTAAATCCATTGCTTCCGTAACAACATGACCTTGGTAACCTGCGTCAGGCCCATATATGCGAGCAGGGTTAGCATAAGGATGGGCCAGTACAACGGCGGAAGGTGCGTAAAGCCCAGGGACGAGGCCAGCGGGGAATAGGGCAACAACATGCCGAATGCCATGATGGCCAGCGTGGTTGCCGTCAGCGCCCAACTTGCCCGGCTCTGGAAAAAGGGAATCTTGTTGGTGCGAATCACGTGGATGATCAGCGTCTGCGTCATCAACGATTCCACAAACCAGCCCGTCTGAAAGAGCGACGCGCGGGAAGGATCCCAACATTTGAAGACATGGAGCATGACGAAGAAAGTCGTATAGTCGAAAATCGAGCTGATGGGGCCGATGAAGAGAATGAACCGCTTGATCTGCCCGATGTTCCATGGGCGCGGCCGGGCGACTTGGTCATCGTCCACGGCGTCGGTGGGGATGGGCACCTGCGAGAAATCGTACAGGAGATTATTGGTCAACACCTGAATCGGGAGCATGGGCAGGAAAGGCAGGAATGCACTGGCTCCGAGCACGCTGAACATGTTACCGAAATTGGAACTGGCGCCCATGCGGATGTACTTCACGATGTTGGCGAAGACTTTGCGGCCTTCGATAACGCCGCCTTCCAGTACCATCAGGTCCTTCTCCAGCAGGATCAGATCCGCCGACTCCTTGGCGATGTCGGTGGCCGTGTCAACCGAGATGCCCACGTCCGCGGCGCGCAAAGCTGGAGCGTCATTGATCCCGTCGCCCATGCATCCCACCACATGCCCCCTGGCTCGGAGCACGCGAATCACGCGTTCTTTGTGAGCGGGAGAGAGGCGTGCGAACAGCGCTGTCTTCTCCGCCGCTTCGCCGAGTTCGGCGTCCGACATCTTCTCAATTTCGCCGCCCTCCAGCATGGGGTCGGCGCTAAGGCCAACGTCCTTGCATACCTTGCGGCTGATCAGGTGGTTGTCGCCCGTAAGAATCTTTACCGCCACGCCATGGCTGTGCAGCGCCGCGAGGGCACGGGCCGCCGAGGTTTTGGGCGGGTCGAGAAACGCCACATACCCCCTGAGGATGAGATCGCGTTCGTCATCTTTTGTACAAATCTGTTTCCCCGGAAGGTCCTTGGTGGCCACGGCCAGAACGCGGAACCCGTCGTTGCTCAGGTCGTCGTACTCCCGCTTCAGCCCCACCATCTGGTCCGGAGTCATGGGTGAGAGCTTGCCGTCCAGTTCGAACTGCGCGCAGCGCAGGAATATCTCTTCCGGAGCGCCCTTGGCGAGCAGCACCGCCTTGCCTTCGGACTCCTCCACCAGGACCGACATGATGCGCCGGGTGAAATCAAACGGAATCTCATCGAGCTTTTTGAATTTCTCCACCGCTGCCTTGGCGTGAAAGTCAGAGCTTTCCAGAATTGCCCGGTCCAACAGGTTTCTCAGTCCTGTCTGGAAATAACTGATCAGGTATCCGCTCAGTAGCACGTCATCGGTTTCACGACCCGCGACATTGCAGTGGCGCATCAGGACGACGCGATCCTCGGTGAGCGTTCCCGTCTTATCGGTACACAAAACGTCCATGGCGCCGAAGTTCTGGATGGAGTTCAGCCGCTTGACGATCACTTTTTTGCGGCTCATGGAGAGCGCGCCCTTGGAGAGGCAGACGGAGACGATCATCGGCAGCATTTCCGGAGTAAGGCCCACGGCCACCGCCAGGGCGAAGAAGAAGGCGCCCTTCCAATCATGCTTGGTGAACCCGTTGATGAAGAAAACCAGCGGCACCATCACGGCCATAAACTGCATCATCAGCCACGTGAAGCTGTTAAGGCCCTGGTCAAAGCTGGTCAACGGCCTTTCCTCAGTCATGGAATGGGCCATGCTGCCCAGGTAGGTTTGTAATCCCGTGGTGACGACGACTGCCGTCGCAGTGCCGCTCTCCACGCTCGTTCCCATGAAGCAGGTGTTGGTGAGCTCCGTGGGTGAGCTCTCCTCCTTGGTTTGCGGGTCGTGAAACTTCTCCACGGGCAGCGATTCGCCCGTAAGGCTTCCCTGGCTGACGAATACGTCTTTTGAAGTCAACAACCGCACGTCGCCCGGAATCATGTCGCCAGCGGCCAGATTCACAATGTCGCCGGGCACCAGATCCCGGAGGGGAATCTCCCGCGGCGCGCCATCGCGAACCACCGTGGCGGTGACGTGGATCATCGCCTTCAGCTTCTCCGCTGCGGCATCGGCACGGGCTTCCTGCCAGAAGCGCAGGCCAACGCTCAGCGCCACCATGCCGGCCATGACAAAACCGGCGCGCGCGTCGCCAGTAAGAAAAGATATGGCCGAGAGAAATGACAGTAGGATAACCAACGGGTTGCGAATGATCTTCAGAACCCGGATGGGCCAGCCTTGCTTTTTCTCTTGCGCCACTTGATTCGGCCCCGACGCGCGGGCCCGTTCCTCCGCCTCGGCTTGCGTCAGTCCGGCCGCTGAAGTCCGCAAATCCCGGAACAGCGCTGCACCATCTTTGCCCGCGGCGGCGATGATGGCGGGCGAAACACTAATCTTCTGGCTTTTGGTTTTCGGTGCAATTACGGGTTTGCCGGGATGTGCCGGTGGCGTGGCGGCCTTGGATACAACCGTTTGAGGGGCGTTGGCCAAGGCCATTGCCTTGTCATTTGCATCGGGTATTGGCATCTTGTGGTTTCCGTAAGAAGGCTAAGGCACGGAGCGCAAATCCGTGTTCAGGGGCAGCGCCGCGCGCGGGTGGATTTAAGAACTTTGCCTGCTGTTGCGGCGGCACCGTCACCAGATTGCCGGCCTTACCCAGCATCACACCGGAGGAAGCAACAAGCTGTTCTGTTTTGCTCATCATTTGCATGAACTTCTCACCCCGGCCGTTCGATTTGAAGTTTCGGACTGCGGCGACGCGTGGCCGCTTTTCTCGCATGACTCGTCGCGGCGTAGAGCCGGGCTTAGCCCGGCAAATGCCGCCCTAAAGGCGGCTCAAAAAGAATCACGTGCCGTTCGCGAGCCAGGGGTGGAAAAAAACTGGGGCGAGCAAGTGCCGCCCTAAAGGGCGGCTCTACAAGTCGCGAAATGCAATTTACGACAGATTGTCCGCGCGAGATCTGCAAAATCGGGAAATTTAGCGGAAGATTTGCGAAATAACTCTCCCAGATGCATGACATTTTGTCATCCATTCCTTTGTTTTCATACACATAGTCGGTTCGACCTTCATTTTTAACATCTCTTCGGGGTAGACGACCCCCGATAGAGACTTTATGTTGGTTTTTGGGGGTCAGCAGCCGCCCCTTCAGGCGGTGATTGGAGGCTTCCGAGGTCGACATGAGAATGCCGTTCCGCGCCGGGCGCAAAATCCGTCTGCGATTATGAGCTATATAGATAGCCTTTGTCAAGGAAATAGGAGGCTACCATGGAGGCGTGGATCGGATAATCAGGGGGCAGAGTATTGGACGGGCGAGCCGGCCCGGTTGTCTGGGGGGTGGGCGTGCGCCAGGGCTGTCCAAATAACCCCCTCCATTCGCTTCATTCCGACGGGACTCATAATCGCTGCCCTCATTTTGGCCTCCCCGACGGGGAGGAATGTCGGTAGCCATGGGTGAAACCCATGGAACGGAAACAGGCAAAATCAGGTTCCGACCCTGAAAGGGTCGAATATTCGACCCCTTCGGGGTCGGGGGAAATACTTGCGTCGGTTTGGCGTCCCATGGGTTTCACCCATGGCTACCGACATTCATCCCCTTCGGGGAATACGGATCACAGATGCCAAATACGGATCAAACGTGCCAAACTTGGACCTCGGCAAATTCTAATTAGGACAAGCCTGGGCCTCCGCGACTGCACGCTCGACGCCGGCTCAGGCTTCACTCGGGCCACGCTGTTACGCTAGTCCGCCGGGAGACCCCCCCGGCTCTGCCGGGGGACACTTACAGGGCGCGACGTGCTCCGGCGTTGCCTCGAAAGGCGTTCGCCATATGAAGCTCGCGCAACATGGAAACCTTCTTTTCATGATGGGCTTGCATGCGCCGCAGGATGTCATCGAGGGTTCGCACGGCGGTCACGATGAAGGGCCCCTTGTTGAGCATGACGCATTCGGCGCGCTCGCCCATTGCCGCATCGGTGATTTCCGCCCGCGAGGGAATGCCATTCTTGGCCAGCGATTCCAGGACCTGTGTGGCCCAGATTACAGGTAGATGGGCTGCCTCGCAAATCCACAGAATCTCTTCCTGCACTTCGGCCAGCCGCTGGTAACCGCACTCCACGGCCAAATCCCCGCGGGCAATCATGACCCCGACCGCCCTGCTGCGCATGGCAGTGAGCAGCAGGCTCGGCAAGTGGTCGAACCCCTCGCGGGTTTCGATTTTCAGGACGATCCCGAGCTTTTCACCGGCCCCGAGGTCGGCCAGCCGGGCCTGCAACTCCCGCACATCGGCTTCACTGCGGACGAAGGAGTAGCTGACGATATCGGCGTTTTGAACGACAAATTTGAGGGCCTCCAGATCCTCCTTCATCAACGAGGGGAGGCGCAGAACGGTCTCTGGCACGTTAATCCCCTTATCGGCGCCAAGCTTTTCCCCGAAGGGCCGTGCCTGGGTGATCTCGACTGTGGCTTTCTCCGGGGCAACGGTGCGGATTACACCCCCAATCATGCCGTCATCGAGCCAGATGGGTTCACCCGGCCGGACGGAATTGAAAAACTCCGGCTGGGAGACTCCGATTTGCGCCGGACGGAGGATTTTTCCCCCGGCGTTGTAACTGGCGGGGCGTCCGGGCTTGAGCGACCGGGTGAGAACCAGCGTGTCGCCGAGTTTCAATCGGAGGGTTTGCGCCCTCGGAGGAATGATTCCTATTTTTGCGCGCCAGACGCGTGCGCCAGATTCCCCCCGCGCAGGGCGGCGAATCTCCAACCCAAGGCCGGGAATGAGGTAAGCGGTTCGAACCGCTTCCGCCCACCGGCTGGATCCGACTACTGCGGTGATCGTCATGGCGCGGGATGCTCCGCGAGCGTCGGTGAAGTGTACGCGGTCTTTCCCCTTCATCCGCCCAAGCCAGGCACGAGGCACAGGTATAACGGCATCTGCCGGCGCGGGAGGTATCTCCGGCGCGGAACCTGGCGTCAGCCAGATCCGCGCCGGCGAAACGACACGCCCCAACACGTCCCGGTGCGGGCGATATTTCAACACGGCAGGTCCTGGCTGAATCGGTCCCGTCCGCAACTTGGGCCCGGCCAGGTCCATGGCCAGCATGCAGTGCTTATTCGTTTCCTTCTCGGCCCGGCGCAGGTTCGCAATCATTGCGGACCACGCCCGCGGGCCATCATGAGCACAGTTGATCCGCATGCAGTCCATGCCGGGCACGAGAAGGTTGCGAACCAGTTCGTAATCGGTGGCGGCTTCCGGTGGCATGGTCACCATAATTCGGACGTTGCGCCCAGGGGGAGGTGTGCCGAGCAGGGTTTTGGCGTGTTTTCCCAAAAGGAGAGCGCCTTCGCCGAGCCCCAGTGCGCCACCGGGCGGCGGCGCGGAGACTTCCTCGGAACCCGTGAGCCTCCTGAGAATGTTGACGACGGCGTCCAAAGAGCTCAATACATGAGGCTCCGTGCGGCCCAGCGACGACAGGCCCAGCGTGGCAAGCTGCGATTGCAAATGCCGGATATCGTGGCGGCGCAGCGCCAGGTAGTGCATCAGGTTTTTCGCGCTGCTGCGATGCTCCGGGTGCACGTCGGCACGGCCGACCAGGCCCGAAGCTTCCAATTCCAGCATTTCCGACCGCATGAGGGTCAGCTCTTGAATGAGTTCCTGTAGTTGGGAGTGATCAGTATTTTGCATGTCCGGCTCGACCGTAAGCAAACGCTTCTTCGGAATGAGTCCGAATGCAAGGAATTGAGCGCACCCCTTCTCACAATTCTCGCATTGCTCGTGTTTCTGGCTGATGAACGGTGGGTTAAGGTACCGACGCAACACCTGGCGGTCGTTCTCCCCCCATTCCGGGCTCAAGCAACATTCAGTCGATGCTGGCGGAAGCGAGGATTGGCTTAAGCAGATACTCGGACAATTGCTGGGCCGATAGCGTTGCCTTTTCCTTGGTGCGCTCGCCGAGGACCCAGAAACCGTGCTTGCCGTCCGCGTCGGGCTCGATGGTGATGGTCAGCCGCTGGTTGGGAAAATCAGGATGCACCGACACGTAAAGGTCGTTGTTCTCTAAAGTCAGGACCAGTCTCTTACTTTGCATTCCGGGCAGATATACTTCGCATAGATTACGCCGATGTGAGACGGATGCCGGAGCCTTGCCCGCCCGCTCCGGGTGCTTGTTGAAGTCGCTGATATCATTCCCAATCGAGGAAAACCGGGCGCGCCACACCTCCAGCGCGCCAGGGACTTGCTTTTCCCGACGCTCCCTCGGCTCGACTTCGGGACCTTTCGCGGCCAGCTTGGCCGATTCCGCAGCCTTGTCTTTTTCCATGCCCATAAACATTTCATCAATCCACTTCATATGGTTCTGCTCCTTCAGGAGACGAGCATAAATCATTGCGTTCGTCCCAGGCCTCCCGAGTCCGAAACTCGCCCGGCAAACTTTGCCAGGTTCTTGTTGTCGATGAACACCGTGGCGGCAAGGTCCAAAAGCCGTGAGGCGATGACCCTGCCGCCACGCCAGACTACGGCGATTTCGGCCAGATTGAGGTAGTACGGATGATACTCGGGGTTGCGTAGTCGCAGCACCCATCCGGCTCAGGCAGCCGGCAAAGCAACCGGGAAGTCATTCTCTATTGTTGATTGCCGCTCTCTTCCGGGGTCGGGGAAATCACGATAAAAACCCCATTCCCCTGGTGGTTGATGCGCAGCAACGTATCACCTTTGGCCTCGGCAGCCATGCGCTCAAAATCCGCCACCGATTTTACGGGCTGGCGATTGATGCTTTCGATTACATCTCCCGGGCGAATGCCCGACTCGGCTGCAGGGCTTGCGGGGTCAAGATTGCTAATCACCACTCCTTGAGTGCCGGGCGGCAGGCCGAGTTGTTCGCGCAGATCAGGTGTAATGTACTGAACGCTGACGCCTTCCAAAGTGCCCTGGGATGGTGGCTTGCCGAGACTGGCGTGTATGCCGAGGGCCGATGGCCGCTCTCCCAACGTTACCTGGAGGGTGAGAGGCTTGCCACTCCGGAGAACGTCAAAGGTGGCGACGGTCCCTGGCTTCGATTCAGTTACCAAGGCGATGAGCTGACCCGAATCGGTAACGACCTGGCCGTTGCATTTGCGAATCACATCACCATTCTTCAGCCCCGCTTTGTCAGCAGGCCCGCCGGGGGGAACGTCCTCAACCAGTGCTCCGGAAGTGTCAGGGATGCCAAATGCTCTCGCCAGCCCCTCGTCTAAAGTTTGGATGTGCGCGCCCAGATATCCTCGTCGCACGCCTCCGGTTTTCACCAGGTCGTCCATCACATGCCTGGCCATATTGATTGGAATGGCAAATCCGATGCCAACCGAGCCGCCTCCTTCTCCGGGGCCGGAATCGCCACTCAGGATGGCTGTGTTGATGCCAACCACTTCGCCCTGAACGTCAACCAGAGCGCCGCCGGAGTTCCCGGGGTTGATGGGTGCGTCGGTCTGGATGAAGTTTTGAATGTCTTCAATGGCGCCTTCCGACCGGTTCAGCGCGCTTACGGCTCCGCGGGTCACGGTGAAATTTAGCCCGTAGGGATTCCCGAAGGCCATCACGATGTCGCCCACGAAGAGGTTGGAGGAGTTACCCAGGGCAGCCGTGGGCAGACCCGTACCGTCGATCTTTACAACTGCCACGTCTGTCTGCGGGTCAGCTCCCACAACCTTTCCGGTAAAGGTCCGCTTGTCCGTGAGCATCACTTTAATAGATGAGGCATCCTGAATGACGTGGTTGTTCGTCAGGATATACCCATCGGAGGTCACCAGAACGCCACTGCCCAGGGCGTGCTCTTGTTCCGGATGCGATCCCTGGTCCGGGCTGTCAAATGCTTGGGGGACCAATGGGGACATCCGGGGCTTTATCACTTGGGTCGATTGAATGGAAACAATCGCTGGTGTCACCTGCCGGGCAATCCGTTCAAAGGCTTTGTTGAGGGTTTGTAACGCGACGATGTCCGAGCCCCCAAGCGCTTTGTCGTGTGAACTATCCTGCGCCAACACTACAGGGGAAATCGCGCCACGGTTTAGAAACGCCACCAGGACAGCAGACGCGAAAAACAGGACAATAAATGTTAGGTTTACCCCTGGAAGGTAATCGCGCAGAAACCGGTTATGCTTGGGACTCATATGGTGTCTCCTTTTTCTTGGCCGTGCGGGGTTTACGGCTCTTTGAGATCTGAATCGTTTTCCGGTGCCCGCATTCGAGCAATTTCCGGAGTCGGCGACGTGCCCGATGCAATTGAGATTTGGAGGTTCCGATTGACCAACCTGTAAGTTCAGCAATTTCCGGGTGAGAGTAGTCCTCGCTGTCATGCAGGAAGAATGCCTGCCGGTAGCCGCTGGGCATTTGATCGAATGATCGTTCCAAGTCCACGCGGGCCACTGACGCTGCCAGCGCCCGGTAAGAGGTGTTTAGCTCCTGTCGGGGGTTGATGGCGCCCTGATGGGTTTCAAGGATTTCATCAATCGGTGTTAGCGAAAGGGTTTTCCTCCGCATCCGCATTAGCGCAACATTTGTGGCCAAGCGGTACAACCATGTGGAAAAGGCTGATTCGCCCCGATAGGTATTGATCTTGCGGCATAAAAGCAGAAAAGCATCCTGAGTTATATCCTCTGCGTCTTCCACATTCCGGGCGATGCGCAGGCACCATGAATACACTCGATGCCGGTACTGTTCGTAGATCGCCTCGAGGTTAGTGGCGAGCACCGTTTGGCGTCTTGCCTGGGCCTGGGAGGGGTTGATAACAACAGGCCGTTTTGCTGTGCCTTTCAAACCGTTTGGCTCCCCCCCTGCGTGTATGCTTTTTGTCTTCATGGTCTACAGTTCCGAATGAATCACGGTGCAGGGGTTCGACACTGAACGATCGCTGTTCCCAGCTGATATTCGAAATCAGTTGCGTCGTTAGCGAGTCGCTACACCCTACGGCAGACTAACCTCCGCATGTGGGGATGTCTGGTCAAATGTGCTCAGGGGGCAGGAGATTGTTATGGTTTCGGGTGAGGGGCCGTGCTTACCTTCGAAGGACGGGGGGGAAATCGATTGACGAGAAACTGGAGAGTCTGATCCTGGATTAAACAATGAAAGTGCGACTTTCAGGCCCGATTGAACCGAGTGGGCTACATGTAAAGATGATCACGGCCCATGTAGTAGCACTCAGGACGCAGGCCTGTTTGTCTGCGGCTGTTTTTGCGAGAGGGGGAGGAACTTCACGCGCCTCAACCCCTCTGGGACGGCTACCCCGCGCTTGGACGCGGCGTTTCCATCGACCCATCCGTGGCCGGGGGAGCCATTGAAGTCTTCGGGGCCTCGATGCTGGGCAGCGGGTGGAATTTGCGGATAAAATTCTGCCGCGGCAGCTGAAAGAAGCTCATACCGAATCCCAATGCCTCACTCAGAGCTCGAGCATTCTCCCAATGGTCATGATCTATGCGATAAGCGGCAATGACGGCGCCGGTACGGTCCGCTCCTCTCATGCAGTGCACGAACACGGGTCCGGGGGCTGGGCCTTCCATAAGTACCAGGATTCGTGTGATTTCGTCCATCGTTGGAGGGGTCAGGCCGGTCATGGGAACGTTTACATACTGCATGCCCAGGCCCTTCACACGAATTTCCTCCCGGGACGCCCGTTCACCCTTTTCTCGCAGATCCAGAACGGTTTTAACCCCAATCTTTGCCAGGTAATCAAGCCCCTCGGAGGATGGTTGGCCGCCGCGGTAGACGTGCTCATCCACCTGGGCGAAATTCTCAATTCCTGGCGCCGGGGTGCCGGCAAGCGCAGGCGCGCTCAAAAGGAATAGAACCGCAAGTGTACGTTGAAGTGTCGTCATGGGATTTGTGCTCCTCTTTGAGTGCCCGGATATGCCCACGACAGTTAGATGCAGCCCAGCGCCTGGAGTTGCAGCTAACTATGCTTATTTCTGATGGAGTGAGGTCCCCCCAATCGGCGGCGGAAGTGGAGAGTCGGAATTGGGAATCGTTAACTCCAACCCCAACCTCAAGCCCCGAACTCCTGGCCTGGGCCTGAGCTGCGACACTGGGCGTCTGACACCCCTTTATCTCCCAAATCCCGAACCTCTGCGCCAGTGTGCCTTATTGCACAGACAGTCAAATATTAAGCTGTTAGGTTATTCATGTATCTTCACCATCTTGGGCGCACACCCGGCCGCGGCTGGCACTTCAAATTCAAAACCCAGCCCAAGAGTGAGAATTCGAGGAATTCACCATGAACAGGCAACAACGTCTCACAATCATCTTTCTTGCGATTTTGGGACTAACGTTTTCTTTCACTGCGATTGCGAAAAAAGGGAACAAGAGCACCGCAGAAGAGAAGGAAATCGCAGGTTCGGTCCATCCTGTGCTCTGGAGCGATCCAGTCGACCTCAGGACTCGCAACCTGTTCTACGGTCCTGGCGGAGAGAAGCACGCGCCGCACACCACCTATACCTTCGAGAAGGAAGATATGGAAGGCACTAGCCCCAAGTTCACTGTCCACGACGAGAATGAGGTGAAGTGGAAGGTTAAAATGGGGCACGAGGTGCACTCTGAAACAGTGGCTTCAAGATTGGTCTGGGCGGTGGGCTATTCCACCAATGAAGACTATTTCCTGCCGGAACTCCGCGTCGATGGCATGCCGGAGCACTTGCGCCGCGGTCAGCAATTTATTGATCCCGCGGGGACTGCGGACAATGTGCGGCTAAAGAGATATTTGAACGACGAAAAGAAGGTTGATCTCTGGAAATGGAGCGATAACCCTTTCATCTCCACCAAAGAGCTGAACGGATTAAGAGTGATGATGGCGCTGATCAATAACTGGGATTTGAAGGACGTCAACAACTCCATCTACTACAAGAAGCATGCTGAGGGAGTGGACGGACCGGAAAACATCTACATGATCAGCGACCTTGGCGCAAGTTTCGGAACCACCGGAGTTTCATGGAAGCGGGGATCCGCTGACGGGATTCTTCATTATTACAGCACATCGAAGTTTCTGGGAAAAGTGACGCCGGAAACGGTGAGCTTCGCCGTACCCTCACGCCCGTTATTGCCAGATGTCTTCGATCCACAGGATTTCTTCATGCGAATGCACATGCGTTGGATCGGCAGGAATATTCCGCGCAATGACGTTCGCTGGATCGCCCAAATCCTGGCGCAACTCTCGCCCGAACAGATTCGTGACGCCTTCCGCGCGGCGGGATACAAACCCTATGAAGTGGAAGGCTTTAGCAAAGTGGTGGAAGGGAGAATCGCCCTGTTAAGCAAGTTGTGACATGCCGGAGCGCATTCGGCGGGCATGGCGCAAGACAGTGCGAATCATCCGTAGTCAAGTTGTGGCGTGAAGTCCTCGCTGCAAAATGACATACGATCCGGCAGGGCAAGAGGTTGAACAACGATGACGCAAGAGACCGCCGGAATGCACAAAAGCCACAGCATTGTCGACTTTTTGCGCCCGCACTGGAAAGTCCTAACACTTGCTTTTCTTGCGGTGTTGGGTGAAGCGGGCGCCGATCTGCTTCAACCCTGGCCATTGAAGATCGTTCTGGATTACCTGCTCCAATCCAAAAAGCCTGCGTCCTGGATGGCCTTGCCGCTTCGCTGGATTGGCCACGACAAGCTGGCAATCCTCAACTTTGCGGTGCTCGCCGTGGCCGTCATCGCCATCGTCGGTGCGGTCAGTTCCTATCTGGAAAACTATCTCACCACCAGTGTTGGCCTATCGGTGATGCATGATCTGCGCCGCACGCTCTACCACCATATCCACCGGCTGTCACTCGCCGAGCACGATGAGAAACGAACGGGCGACCTGATTGGACGGGTGACGACTGACATTGAAGCTATTCAATCGTTCATTACCACTGCCCTGTTGGGGATTATGAGCAGCGTCCTTACTCTGCTCGGGATCATTGGGATCATGTTCTACATGAATTGGCGTTTCACCCTCATCTCCCTCTCCATTGCGCCGGTACTGTTTGTGGTTGTTTACATCTTCACGAGGCGTATCAAAAAGGCCTCCCGCGCCGTGCGGAAGAAGCAAAGTGAATTGGTTTCAATCGTTGAAGAAGTATTCTCCTCCATCCGTGTGGTCAAAGCTTTCGCGCGTGAAGACTATGAGGAGCGTCGCTTCGAGCGCCAGAGCCTGGAAAATGTTGAGACCGCCCTACTGGCACAAAACCTGAAATCGAAGCTCTCCCCTGTCGTTGACATCATTGTGGCAATCGGGACGTGCTTGATGCTTGGTTATGGCGCCCGGCTGGTGCTCGCAGGGCAGCTAACCGCGGGCGGACTGGTGGTTTTCCTTATTTACCTGGGCATGATGTATAAGCCCATGCGTGACCTCTCCAAGATGACTGGTACGGTCTCAAATGCAGAGGTGGGGTTTGAGCGGATCCAGGAAGTTTTGGATACCGAGAGCGGCTTGCGTGACCTGTCTGGTGCCCGCCGAGCCCCGCCTTTCCAAGGCACCATTGAATTTGACAAAGTCTCATTTGGATACAGCCACGACCAATTGATCCTGAAGGACATGTGCTTCAAGATTAAGCCGGGGCAGGTTGCAGCCTTCGTCGGCCCCACCGGGGGCGGCAAGACGACTCTCATCAGTTTGGTGGCTCGCTTCTACGATCCCCTCTCCGGAGAAGTGAGAATTGACGGGACCAACATCCGGAATTACACCTTAAAATCGCTTCGAGACCAAATCAGCTTTGTTTTGCAGGAAACGCTGCTCTTCCGTGCCCCTATATGGAAGAACATCGCCTATGGCCGCCCGGAGGCAAGCCGCGAAGAGATCATCTCTGCCGCCAAACTTGCCAATGCGCATAAGTTTATTATCGAGATGCCCGAAGGCTATGACACGATGGTGGGCGAACGCGGCGTGACGCTTTCCGGGGGCCAGCGCCAACGCATTGCCATTGCGAGGGCTGTGATTCGCAATGCTCCCATCCTCATTCTGGATGAACCCACGTCAGGCCTGGATGCGATTGCTGAGCAAACGGTGTTTGAAGCCTTGGACCGCCTTATGAAAGGGAGGACCTCAATCATTATCGCGCACCACCTGGCAACCATCCGGAATGCCGACATCATTTTTGTCGTGAAGGACAATGCTCTGGTAGAGCGCGGCACGCACGCTGAGTTGCTGGCGGCGGGCGGCCTTTACGCGGAGCTCTACGAGATCCAGTTTCACAAGGAAGATCCCGAGGCAGCGATGGCGACAACATGAAACTATTAATCCAGCCCGGCGCCGGACCGGAAGCCTTGCTGGCGGGAATTCGCAACGCCAGGAAAAGCATTGAGATTGCCATCTTCCGCTTCGACCGCGCCGAAATTGAAGCGGCGCTGAAGGCCGCCGTGGGCCGCGGTGTGACGGTTCATGCCTTGATTGCCTATACGAATCGAGGCGGCGAGGTCAACTTGCGCAAGCTTGAGATGCGGCTGCTTGCCGTGGGCGTGGCGGTTTCGCGAACTGCCGATGACCTTGTGCGCTACCACGACAAGATGATGATTATTGACCGGCGGCTGCTCTACGTCCTCTCCTTCAACTTCACCCACCTTGATATTGACCACAGCCGCGGTTTTGGCATTGTCACCAGAAATACCCGGCTCATCCTGGAAGCGGCAAAGTTGTTTGAGGCTGATACCACGCGGAATCCCTATAAACCTTCACTCGATACCTTTGTTGTCAGTCCCGCCAACGCGCGCACAGTGCTGGGCGAATTCATCGGCGAAGCCCAAAAAGCGTTGCTAATCTACGACCCGAAAATCGCCGACCCTGAAATGCTGCGTGCCCTCAGCGAACGAAACCAAGCGGGAGTAGAAATCAAAGTCATCGGCAGTGTCAGCAGGCAAGCCCGCGGTCTGGATGTTCGGAATCTCGCCAAGATGCGTTTGCATACGCGAACGATTATCCGTGACGGTCGTCAGGCCTTTTTGGGAAGCCAGAGCCTGCGCACGGCCGAGCTGGATTCACGCCGCGAAGTGGGCATCATTGTTCGAGAACCCAAAGTGTTGTGCGGCTTGATCAAGACCTTTGAATCAGATTGGGCCGAAAGCGCGATCAAGTCGGTCCAGCAGTCCGACGCCAATATGAAAGATATCAAATGGGCGGTCAAGGAATTGGTGAAGGAGCTGTCACCACTCAATCCCATTGTTGAGGAAGCGCTCAAAGAGATGGAAACTGAGGTCGGGGCGCCGGGCCTGAATCCACAGGAAATGAAAGAGACCGTCAAAGAAGCGGTAAAGGAAGCGGTGCGGGAACGCGTGGAAGAGATGGTGAATGAATCTATGGGTGCTTCTTAGCTTGTTGGATAGCTTACCCTGCATGCGCACTGTTATTCGTCAGTTGTTGTTCCTCTTTCGACATGAGCAATTTTGTCCACTTGTGTGAGCAGTTCGGGACTGAATCACAAATTACATCGGGATATAAATATTGTGCGTCCAGCATTTCTGCTCATTTAGCCAGCCAACGGAGCGACGGCTGGAAAGGAATGCAGGATCATTCGTGCAAGTAGAATCCGGGCAGTTGCCAGGGAGTACCGCGCCGCATGTGTCGCGTACTCGAGATTCTCTTCAACACTAAATAAAGGAGAAAGAAATGAATTCAATCAACAGATCGACAGTGGCCAGGGTTATGTTCACACTCCTGATGACCGCAATGATGGGGCTGTTCCTGGTGCCAAGCGCCTCCGCTCACAATCGGGGCGAAACCAAGAAAGTGCAGGAGACGCTTCGTGACAGAGGGTTCTACACCGGACCAGTGGACGGCATGATGGGGCCGCAAACCCGGGCGGGAATTCGGCAATATCAGCAGGCTGAAAGCCTGCCCGTTACCGGCCATCTGGATAATGACACTGCAGCCAAGCTTGGCGTTGGCCCGGAGACGGCTGGCGGTGAATTCAAGGCCTCCGGCGAAGCGGTTGGAACTGGTGGCAAAGGCGTCGGCCACGAGATGAAGGAAGGCAAACCCATCGCCGCCGGCAAGGATCTGGGCGAGGGCATAGGTAAGGGCGGCAAAGACGTGGGTAAAGGAGTTGCGAAAGCCGTCAGCCCGAAGAGTGACAGTGGGGACCCGGAACAAAAGTAGGTGCCGGACTCCGGGAATCTCTGCACTTACTTGAATTCCAGGCAATCGCTTGCGCGCTGAGTGACAAAAGCAGGAACGGCAGGGCGGAGAAGTTGGCACAAGAGCCGCCCGTACCCGTGGTGTGTCCCAGTACCGGTACCGGGATGAAGTTTAGGAAGTAACTCAAATCGAAAGTGGAGGACCAAGGAATATGAACCGAACTGCAACGTACGAAGAACTCAAGACCACTCCGAATGAGGCTGGCACACAGCGCGCCCAGCCCGACCTGCACCAACAGGCAATCGAGATTCAGCCTTTCAACAAGATCACGAAATTGCCGATCGCCCTCGATGAAGCGGTCTGTGTGTCAAGTGTACAAGCATTAAATCAGGTCCTGGCGGACACCATGGTGTTGCGTGACCTATACAAAAAACACCACTGGCAGGTATCCGGAGCAACGTTCTATCAACTACACCTCTTGTTCGACAAGCATTATGGAGAGCAGGCCGGACTCGTCGATGCGCTCGCGGAGCGCATTCAACTTTTGGGCGGAATTAGTATTGCGATGGGGGTTGATGCAGCCGAAATTTCCATTATCCCGCGTCCTCCGCGCGGACGAGAAGAGGCCCCCGTACAAATCTCGCGGTTGCTCGAGGCGCATGAATTCCTCCTGCGGGCGGCCCGAACGGCGGCACGTCAGGCAGCCCAAGCCGGCGATGACGGAACTAATGATTTACTCGTAAGTCAGGTCATTCGGACGGGCGAACTACAAGTTTGGTTCCTGGCTGAACATGTGGTGAATACTCCGATGGCCAAAGCGGACTAACGGTTGAGGAGGGGAAATGGTAGCTGACTACGACTTGTCACAAATGCCAAACGAACAGGCCGAGGTATGGATGTCCCTGCGCGCCGAAGCTATCTATGGTCAGATCGCGGCTGCCCAGGCAGAGCGCTTAGGGCTTCCCGTTGTTTTGGGGGAAAGTCTCGTCTCGGCCATGACCCAAAAGCCGCAGGCAAGTTTCAATAATGGTTAACGGGGAGCGGACGTAGAGACGTCAGCCCCCGGCAAGATGGAGGACTCAATTCATGGGTATCGTGCAAACACCCTTAATTCAGATCTTGATTGCCCTGGTCGTAGTGGGCGTTCTGCTCTGGCTGGTCAACAGCTTCATCCCGATGGCGGGATCCATCAAGTCGATCCTGAATGCGGTGGTCATCATTATCGTTGTAGTGTGGCTCCTGAATGTCTTTGGCCTCATGCATTACGTCACCAATTTTCACCTCAATCGCGCCGGGTGACGGCGGGCTCCAGTTCCCATCGATGGACAGGATCGACCGAATGTGCAGGTGGAGGATGATACCTTCGACCGTGCGCCTCGTTTCGCGCCCCAAAATGCATTACCCCGCGTGCTGGGAATTTTGACTCAACCCGTCGCGTTTTGAATAATTTGACGAGAGGGGTGGAAACAATATGGAACGTGGCATGACCAGACCTGGCCGAACGGGAACCGCCATTTCCGACGCACTTGTGCTCTTTGGCGTCACAGGTGATCTTGCCCACAAGCTGATCTTCCCCGCGCTTTACGCCATGGTGAAACATGGGGAGCTCAAAGTTCCGATCATCGGTGTTGCCTCTCCCAAGTGGAGTCTGGAGCAGTTGCACAAACGGATCACCGACAGCATCAAGCGATCGGGAGGGATCGACAACCAGCGCGCCTTCCGCCATCTTCTTTCACTGTTCAAATACGTGAGTGGGGATTATCACGACCCGGGCACATTCACAGGGATCAAGAAGGAGTTGGGCAATGCCCAACTCCCCGCGCACTACCTGGCCATTCCGCCCTCACTGTTCGAGACGGTGATCATCGGGCTTGGCGCCTCAGGCCTTGCCAGGAACGCGCGGGTCATTGTGGAAAAGCCCTTCGGACGCGACTTGGCGTCAGCGCGGAAGCTTAACCAGGCAGCGCGCAAAGAGTTCCCGGAGGACTCGATCTTTCGGATTGATCACTTCCTGGGGAAGGAAGCGATCATGAACATCCTGTACTTCAGGTTCGCCAATTCCTTCCTGGAACCCGTTTGGAACCGCAACTATGTGGCCAGCGTCCAGATAACCCTCTCTGAGAACTTTGGGGTGGAGGACCGTGGCGCGTTTTACGAGACCGCCGGGTGTTTACGCGACGTGATTCAGAACCATCTGTTTCAGATCGTCGCGCTACTTGCAATGGAGCCGCCCGCCGATCGAGACTTTGGAGCCGTGCATAACGAGAATGCCAAGGTGTTCGAAGCCATGCGCCCGCTGAAGGCCGATGACGTGGTGCGCGGGCAGTACGCTGGATATCGTAAAGAGCCAAATGTGGCAAGGAACTCCGATGTCGAAACTTTCTGTGCACTGCGGTTGTTCATCGATTCATGGCGCTGGGAGGGCGTGCCGTGGTTCCTGCGCTCGGGCAAATACCTGGCTGATACCGCCACCGAAGTCCTGGTGGAACTGAAGCCTCCGCCACAGCGGCTGTTTGCCGATTCAGCGCCCACCACCGGGCGCTCCAATTACGTACGCTTTCGGCTCTCCCCCAATGCGGCCATTGCCCTCGCCGCTCGCGTCAAACTCGCCGGGAAGGAGTTCGTCGGTGACCAGCAAGAGCTCTACCTTTCGGAAGAAATATTGGGAGTGGAATCCCCCTATGAGCGGTTGCTGGGTGACGCCATGAATGGTGATGGAGCGCTCTTTACTCGTGAAGATGCGGTTGAAGCAGCGTGGGCGGTGGTTGATCCCGTCCTGAGGAATCACCACCGGGTTTGCCCCTACAAGCGCGGAAGTTGGGGCCCCAAAAAGGCTGACGCAATCATCGCTCGTGAGGGCGGTTGGCACAACCCCTTGCCAAAGGCGAAGTCCGGCGGATGAGCCGGCTGCGGGCGGGATACGGTCCACCCTGAGCTCAGCCGGTCAATCCGGTCGAACCAGACTCGCACAATTTTATCCGGGAGAAATTAATGAAAGCGACACAGGAACTCCACGAAATCGGCCAGAGCCTCTGGCTGGATAACATCACCCGCGAGCTTTTGACCAGTGGCACACTCCGCTCTTACATTGAGGAGTTTTCGATCACGGGTCTTACCTCGAACCCCACGATCTTCAATCATGCCATCAAGAACAGCAGCGACTATGACGACGCCATCGGAAAGATATTGACCGAAGGTCGGTTTGGAGAAGAGCTGTTCTTTCAGTTGGCGATTGATGACCTCCGGCAGGCCGCTGATCTGTTTCGGCCGATTCACGACGTGACGAGCGGCGTTGATGGTTGGGTTTCTTTGGAAGTTTCACCTCTCCTGGCACATGACACCGCTGGCACTCTCGCTGCGGCCAAGGCCTTGCATGCCCAGGCCGAGCGGCGGAACCTCTTCATCAAAATCCCCGGCACCGAAGAGGGACTCCCAGCTATTGAAGAAGCCATCTTCGCGGGGGTGCCTGTTAACGTGACGCTCTTGTTCTCGCGCGGGCAGTACGTCGCAGCAGCGGAGGCGTACCTACGCGGCATTGAGCGGCGCATCGCTGCCGGGTTGAATCCGGATGTTGGTTCTGTAGCATCAATATTTGTCAGCCGTTGGGACGTCGCCGTGGCGGAAAAAGTGCCCCTCCCCTTGCGCAATCATCTCGGGATCGCCGTGGCCGGGCGGATTTACAACACCTACCTCGATCTGCTGAATAACCCGCGCTGGCAGCGCGCCTACAATGCCGGTGCAAGGCCGCAACGCCTTCTCTGGGCAAGCACCGGTACCAAGGATCCCCAGGCGTCCGATACCCTCTATATCACCGCGCTGGCAGCACCTTTCACCGTAAACACTATGCCCGAGGCAACCTTGCAGGCATTTGAGGATCACGGCGAACTCGGGCCTATCATGGCGGCGGAAGGTGGCGATGGCGAGAAGATTTTGGATCAGTTCGCCAAGGCGGGAATTGACGTTCACGCCCTCGGCGCCCAGCTTCAGGAAGAAGGCGCCGCATCGTTCGTCAAATCATGGAACGACCTGCTGGCGCGCATCGAGGCGAAGAGCAAGGCACTTCATGCTGCTTGAGCTTGGAAGGCGAGGCAAGACCATTCGCGCAGGATGACACAAGCTTAGGTTCCAGTATGGAAATGTTAATGAATAAAATTCTTCTCCCGATTGACTTCCCGAACACCCCGCTGGGAGTGGTTCATCAGGCCGCTTTCCTGGCTCGTCATTTCCATTCTGAGATCATCCTGCTACATGTGGTGACGCCATTCAGCTTTCCCGCCGGTGTTCTGGAAAGCGGCGACGAACTCACCCTGCGGGATGTGCATGCGCACATAGTCCAGCAGGCGCAGAAAGACCTGGACCAAGCGCTACGGTCAGAGCTGGAGGGCATTACCGTCAAGCAAGTGTTGCTTAAAGGGGATCCATCGCGAGAAATTGTGCAGACCGCTCGCGATGAAAAAGCGAGCTTGATTGCAATGTCCAGGCATAGTCATGGTGGATTCTATCGGTTTCTGATCGGTTCAGTGGCGGCAAAAGTCCTGCACGACAGTGTTTGTCCAATTTGGACCGATACCTATGGGAAGGAAGAGCAGGGACGTGAATTCGCCATCCGGAGCCTTCTTTGCGCGGTTGATATGACCCCTCATAGCCGTAAGACATTATCGTTGGATGCGCAGATGGCTACAGAATTTGACGCGCGGCTTACGCTCGTTCATGTCACCGATGGAATGGAGAATTACGGCCCCGGCGGATCCTACGTTGACCCCACGTGGAAAGCAAAAATCGTCGGTTTTGCCGCTGAAGAGATCTCGAAGCTCCAGCAGGACGTGGGCACAAAGGCTGACGTCATCATCACGAGTGGCAATCCCCCAGAGGCACTCAACCGAGCGGCGGTGCAAACAAAGGCTGACGTCCTGATGATAGGGCATATTCCGTCCGGTGGCCATTTGGGGGCCAACGGCAGCGGCTATTCGATCATTCGTGACTCACAGGTCCCGGTCTTGAGCGTATGACGACTCCAGAAGCGAGTAATACGGACCTTCAGCCTGTGCAGATCAGCCGCGCTTCCTCGTCACATCCACCTTCTAAAAAACCGCTCACCGACCATGGGCCAAAACGGTCTGGATACATCGTCCTTCAACCGATGCCGAGAACAGCGCAAACCATCTTGGCGATCATGCTTTCTTCGTCGGTGGGAATGACGCGGACGGGAACCCGGCTGGCCGGCGAGGAAATCACGCCCTCATTGGCGGTATTTGTCTTTTCGTCAATTTCGATTCCAAGAAATTTAAGGCCCTCGCAAATCCGCGCACGGACAGGGGGAGCGTTTTCACCAATGCCGCCCGCAAACACCAGTGTGTCGAGTCCGCCCAGTGCCGCCGCGAGAGCGCCAATCCACTTCTTGACCTGGTAGCAAAACAGCGCCACTGCTTCCGCCGCCCGCACGTCCTGCTTTTCGTGCTCCAGCAAGTCACGCATGTCGGAACTCGTTTCCGAAACGCCGAGCAGTCCGGATTTGAAATTGGCCATCTCATTGAATCCCTTGGCGTCCATGTGTCCGGTCTGAGCCAAATACCAGACCAGCCCGGGGTCGATATCGCCGGTGCGTGTGCTCATCGGCACGCCGGCCGCAGGAGTGAAGCTCATGCTGGTATCAACGGATTTGCCGTGATGCACCGCTGCCAGGCTCGCGCCATTCCCGAGGTGGGCGAGGATCACCCTGCCTTGCGCCGCTTCCGTTCCCGCCAGGCGGTCGAGTTCGCCCATCAGATAGGCATAAGACAATCCGTGAAACCCGTAGCGCCGCACGCCCTGCGCTTCATACTGGCGCGGGATCGGCAGGATTTGGGCCACGCGTGGCATGTTATGGTGAAAAGCCGTATCGAAGCACGCCACCTGGGGCAGGGCAGGGAAGCGACGATGAAACTCCTCGGTAAGCAGAATCTCCTCCGGCAGATGCTCGGGGTCGAAGGGGCTGAGCCGTCGCAACTCCTCGAGCATTTCAGGAGTAATGCGCTTCGGCTGGCTGAACTTGGGTCCACCGTGCACCACGCGATGTCCAACCGCCACGAATGCGTCATGGCTGCTGCGTTCTTCAATTGCATCAATCAGCGCGCCCACCGCCGCAGTGAGATCCGGCGCCTTGATTTGCCGCGATAAGTTGTCGCCTTCGTTTGGGCCCTTCACACGCAAAGTGGCGCCCGGCTGCCCGATCCGGTCAATCCCGCCGCCCAGAATCCGGCGGAGTGCATCGCCCGTTTCAAACAGCGCGAACTTGATGCTTGACGAGCCACCATTGACCGTCAGGATCAGGGAGCTAACGGGCTTCATCAGGGGTTCCTTCGCCATTCGCCAATCCGAGCAGGGCCAGTTTGTCGCGTGTGGATTCGTAACCCGTGTGCAGAATGCTCCGAATCCCCAAGCCTTCGGCGATCTGGACAAACATTGGGGTGTTTTCGATATAGACCACCTGAGGGGCGGGCGCCTGGGAGATATCGAGCGCCAGCCGGAACATATCAACGTCGGGCTTGCGGATATGGACGAAGCAGGAGGAGATGAAAGAATCCACCAGGCCCTCCAACTTGAACTTGCGAATGCGATGCTCATTCAGTTCGCGCGCTTCGTTGCTGACAACGACAATCTCCAGTCCATGCCGGGCCTTGAGCTGAGCCATCAACCCGATCATTTGCGGGTACGGTTTGGATTGCGCGAACATGAACCGCTGAAACTGCGCCCGGGTAAAAGGGCGTTTTCGGTAGAAGATCACACGGCCCAGATACTCTTCCAGCGTGAGCTTGCCCTCTTCGTAGGTGTCGAAGGTCAATTGATGCCGAGGTTCGATCGCAGCCCACTCCAACTTGAAGTGTCTCGCCGCCCGCCGGCGCGCATGATGATCCCACCCGTCAGTGAGCAGGACGCCACCGATATCCACAAACAGAGTTCTGATTTTTGTAGAGTGCTTCATATGGCCTCCGCCAGTTCTGTCGCCAAGTTCAACGGCATGTTTATCTCGCCAGAAGTATGGCGCCAGCTCTTGGACCCAGAAGGTAGGTGTGCACTTCTTCACCCAGCGAATCCTCCCCCTCGGCATTCAGATCTCCTGGCGTTTCGCGAGAGGTGTCAACGGCCAAATGCCACCGGGCGCCTGAGGGCATGGGAGGCAGTTTGAAATCCGCCCCCTCGGTTCCGGCATTGAACATCAGGAAAAGTGCGTTTTTCTGATCCTCATCGATCAGGCAGGCAAACTGCTTTTCTTTCGGATCCGTCCAATGAGGCAAGTCTCCATGCGGGTTGAACCAATGGATTTCTGCGTCTGTATAGAATCGTTCCTGGCTCAGGATCGGGTGGGCGCGGCGAAAGGCGATCATGCCCTGGGCAAACCTGTGGATTTCCTGATGCTGCTGAAGACGAGACCAGTCAACCCAACTGATCTCATTGTCCTGGCAGTATGCGTTGTTGTTACCGCCTTGCGTCCGGCGGAATTCATCCCCGCCCAGCAGCATCGGTACCCCACGCGAGATCAGCAGGGTCAGCAGGAAGTTTTTGATCTGGGTTTTCCGCAGGGCCTCGATGGTTGCATCTGTGGATTCGCCCTCAGTCCCGAAATTCTCGCTGCAATTGTCATTGGTCCCGTCGTGATTGTTTTCTCCATTGGCTCCATTGTGCTTGGACACGTAGCTCACCAGGTCATTCATGGTAAAGCCGTCGTGGCAGGTGATGAAGTTGATGCTGCTCTCGGGACCTTTGCCGGATGGGGTATAGAGGTCGGCGCTGCCGCAAATGCGGCTGGCGAACGAGCCAAGCACGCCATCATCGCCGCGCCAGAAGCGCCGGATGTCGTCCCGGTAACGGCCATTCCACTCGGCCCAGCGGCGTCCGGAAAAGCTTCCGACCTCATATGCTCCGGCCGCGTCCCACGCCTCGGCGATGATCTTCACGTCTCTCAGGATCGGATCCTCAGCGATGCGCCCGAGCAGAGGGGGATTTGCCAGCATCTGGCCGGAGCGGCCCCGGCCGAGCACCGCTGCCAGGTCAAAGCGAAATCCATCAACATGCATTTCCACCACCCAGTAACGCAAAGCGTTCAGGATGTGATCGCGTACCACGGGATGATTGGCGTTGAAGGTGTTTCCGGTGCCTGTATAGTCCCGGTAGAAGCGTTTGTCGTCCGCCAGCATGTAGAAGATGGAGTTGTCAATTCCGCGGAAACAGAGCGTGGGCCCCCGCTCATTTCCCTCGGAGGTGTGATTGAATACTACATCCAGAATCACCTCGATGTCCGCCGCATGGAAGGCCTGAACCATCTCCTTGAATTCCAGTTTCTGTTGGCCCACGCCCCCCGCACTGCTGTAGGAAGCCTTGGGCGCAAAGAAGGAGACGGGATCGTATCCCCAGTAATTGCGGAGTGGCATGCCCGTTTGCGGATTCGAGCCAAGCACCGCTTGTCCATTGAATTCCTGCACAGGCATCAGTTCCACGGCCGTCACCCCCAGTTCCTTGAAATAGGGGATCTTCTCCGCGAGCCCGCGGTACGTGCCGGGATACACCGTACCGGAGCTGGGATGGATGGTAACGCCGCGCACGTGGGTTTCATAGATCACCGTCTCCGACCACGTGTGCCCTGGCGGACGGTCCTCATGCCAATGAAAATGTTCCTGCGTGAAAACGCATTTCGGCATGGCACCGGCATCGTCAACCACAGAAGCGGCCACATCATCTAGCACCGACGGGTCGTAACCGCGAGCCGGGCCGAACTTCCACGACGGCAGATTTGTGATCGCTGTGGCGAAAGGGTCAAGAAGAAGTTTGTGGAAATTGAAACGATGTCCGTCCCTGGGTTGGTAGGGGCCATCAACGCGGTAGCCATAGAGTTGACCGGAACGGATCCCAGCTACCCAGCAATGCCAAACGTCACCCGTTCGGTTACGGCCGGGATCCAGGTCAGTACTCCTGGCGGCATTGGCGTCCTGGGGATGATCAAACAACTCCAGCCGAACCCGGGTGGCGTGGCGGCTGAAGAAGGCAAAGTTCACGCCGCCGCAATCTTCATGGGCTCCCATCGGTAGCGGAACTCCCATTCGAAGTTCCGCGTGCTCGGAAACCTCTGCCGAATAATCCTTGAGAGGCCGTTCGGCGGAAGTCAGGGCTTTGGCCGTGGGCGCTTTTTCCACGGGCGGGCATGGGGCAGAAAACATCCGACTTGCAGGAGCCCGCGGTTTTTTTAGGGTCTTATCCGTTTTCATGCGTTCTCTTCCGGCGCCTTCCAGGTTGCGGAATGCTCTACCGCTGCCACAGGATTCGATCATCTTCCAGCGGAATCGCAACCCCGTCCTGATGTGGGATGACTCTCGCCGTATAGTCCCCCGGTGCGCGTGCCGCGGAAACGGCGGCGCTGTAAACGTAGCCGCCCGCACCGCCTGCCATGGGGCGAACCCGCGTCATCGCTTGCCTAGTCGGGCCGCTGCCATTTATTCCCTCCGCGCAGAGCTCAACCTGTACGCCGTTCGGGTCGAGGCCCTCGAGATAAACTTCGGCCTCAAGGACATGCTGAGCCGCGTTGGTCTGAACATTGACGGCGCCAAAATGGAGCGCCCCCCATTTCTCTCTCAAGTTGTGTTCCCAGTTGACGATATTCCCGCCCGCTGCACCCTTGGCGTTAGCGCGTTCAAGGTAGGTTGCCGCCGAAGGAAGGTAGTGCTGCTCCGTGTATTCACGCACCGTGCGCGCCGCGGAAAAACGCGGCGTTAAAGTCGCCATGCTATTTCGCATTCTCCCGACCCAAGCGGTGGGAATGCCCTGCGCGTCTCGGGCATAGAACTCCGGAATCACTTCCCGTTCCAGAAGGTCGTAAAGGGCTTCGGCTTCGGCCGCATCCCATGCGGGGTCGTCGCCGTGCTCACGCCCATCCCCCAACGCCCACCCCACTTCCGGGGTATAGGCCTCCGCCCACCAGCCATCCAGTTCCGACAGGTTGATCCCCCCGTTCACGAGCGTCTTCATGCCGCTCGTTCCACTGGCCTCCCACGGGCGCCGCGGAGTGTTGATCCAAACGTCCACGCCCTGCACCAGATTCTCGGCCAGTAACATGTCGTAGTCGCTGAGAAAGATCACGTGCGGGCGCGTTTCGGGTCGCCGAATAAAGTGGATCCATTCCTGGATCAAATCCTGCCCGGCCTGGTCTGCGGGATGGGCTTTGCCCGCCATGATGAGCTGCACCGGTCGCTGCGTGTTGCTCAAGATGCGAAGCAAGCGCTGCGGGTCGTGCAGCAGCAGGTTGGGCCGTTTGTAGGTGGCAAAGCGGCGGGCGAAGCCCAGGGTGAGGGCGTTTGGATCAAAAAGATGTTTCGCGGCCTCAACCTCATCGGGTGGCGCTCCGGTGGCGGCCATGTCCCGGGACAACCGTTCACGGGCATACTCCACCAGAGACTTGCTGGCGGCGGTGCGAAACTGCCACAGGCGGGCGTCGGAAACGCGGCGAATATCCTGCTCAAGCGTCTCGGTGGTTCCCAGCCAGCGGTCCTTTCCACAACTTTCCGTCCAAAGCTCGTCGGCTTGGGCAGAGTCCCACGTGGGCACGTGGACTCCGTTGGTGACGTGTCCAATCGGCACTTCGTCCTCGGGCCAGCGCGGAAACAGCGGCTGAAACAAGTGTCGGCTCACCTGCCCGTGCAAGCGGCTGACACCATTCACTGCTCCACTGCCTCGGAGCGCCAGAAACGCCATGTTGAACGGTTCCGATGAATCGTCCGGGTTCTGCCGTCCCAGGGCCAGCAGATCGTGAAGCGCAATGCCCAGCTTTTTTTCGGCATAGTGTGCAACGTATTGTTCGATCAGGGCGGGAGAAAAACGGTCAAACCCCGCGGCCACCGCCGTGTGAGTGGTGAATAGATTTCCCGCCCGCGTCGCAGCCAGCGCCACTTCAAAGGGCTGCCCCGCGTCTTCCATGAAGTTGTGGGCGCGTTCCAAGACGGCGAATGCCGCGTGCCCTTCATTCAGATGGCAGATCTCCGGCTTGAGCCCCAGCGCGCGAAGCAACCGCCATCCGCCAATCCCCAACAGCAATTCCTGTTTGAGACGTAATTCCGGACCGCCACCATAGAGCTCACTGGTAATTCCCCGATGTATGGGGAAGTTTGCCGCGTCATTACTATCAAGCAGGTAAAGCTTCACCCTACCCACCTGGACTTGCCACGCGCGCACCCAGACCGAATAACCCGGCAGGGCAATCTCAAGGCGCAGCCATTCGCCATTCGCCTGGCGTAATGGCGTAATGGGCAACTGTCCGGGATCGTTGTAAGGAAACAGCGCCTGCTGCGCTCCGTCCTTATCGATCACCTGGCGAAAATAGCCCTGCTGGTAGAGCAGTCCCACGCCCACCACGGGCACCCCCAGATCGCTCGCCGCTTTAAGCTGATCGCCCGCCACATTGCCCAGTCCACCAGAATAGATGGGCAGCGCCTCGCTCAACATAAACTCCATGCTGAAATAGGCCACGCAGGTGAGGGGGCTCTGCGCATGATTCTGCTGAAACCACGCAGGCGCTTCCAGCGCCTTGCGCCGGGTCTCGACCAGTTCATCAAGATTCTTGCGAAAAACAGGGTCGGCCAACTTGCGTTCAATCTGATCGCGAGAGGCTGTTTGCAGGACTACCCAGGGATTTTGCGTGACCTCCCAAAGTTTGGAATCAAGTTGCCGCCACACATCGTCGGTGGAGTGATTCCACGACCAGCGCATGTTCAGGGCAAGCTCCGCCAGGGAATCGAAGCCATCGATTTCCCTGGGAAGCAAGCTGTTGATCGGGTGGCTTGCGCGGTTCTGTTCGTTCATGATTTCTCCAGGATGAGGGGGTGAGAACGGATATTCCGCGCGTAAAGTGCACTGTCAGGCGACATGCATCACTTCGAGCGGCACTCAGCCTTTGCCCGCCGAATGGCTCTGAACTTTCTCAGTTTCGGGTGTCCAATAGGGAGAGCGGTCGTAATAATCGTAGAGTCTGTTTTCGTACTCGCGGGTAATGGGTGTGGATGCGTTCCACTCCGGACCATTCTGGATGGTCTCCCGGGTGAGGTTGACGTAGACTTTGGAGTCCGGCCAACTGACATTGTCGATCCACTGCGGCGACACCAGCACCTTCTTGCCGGGCCACCAGTTCTGCGTATTCACCTCGAGGTATCGAATCGCCCAGGATTCATCATCCACAAGGAAGTCCTTTACGTGGCCAATCTCGCCGTTTGAGGCCTCGATGTGATATCCGGTGACCTCGTCGGTGCTGCGCAGATGTGAATCGGGAGATTCCTTTCCCGCTCTGGCTCGCTGCGCCTCCCCTTCCGTCACTGCATCACTTTCCACCGTCAGGCCCGCCGGATAGGATGACAGACCCCACATAAAGGGCCCGCCCCAATAATAGGGATAGCCGTAATACCCCATGTACAAGGCCTCGTGCTGCCGTGAGACGGGCTTGTGCGTGTCAATGGGAGGGCTGTTCTCAATCTGCCTCTTTGTCAGCGCCACGTCCAGACGTTTGGATTCCCACTCCGCCTGGCGGAGGGCAATGGGCGACACCAGCACTTCGCGACCGCCCAGCCAATCCCCGGCATTAACCACCAGATAGCGGACTGCCCAGCTCTCATCGTCGAAATAGAACTGCTCCAGGGTTCCAATCTCGCCGTCGCGCGCGCGGATCGCAAAACCCTTCAGTTGGTCGATGCTTCTCAACATTGTTCTACCCGCCTTTCGTTGGCTGGTTTATGTCCAAGCATGAAGTGTTGGCCACCCGAGGGCCTTTGGCTGCCAGCTGCTACGGTTATAGACGAAGGCTGCCGCCACGGCAGTATCAAAGTGCTCATGGGGCTGTTCAAATATGCTCAAGAGCGGCCTCGCGCCGGCTCAAGCCAACTGCACCACCATCTTGCCCACGTTTTGCCCCTGGAAGAGACCGAGGAATGCGCCCACGGCGTTGTCGATTCCTTTCACGACTGTTTCCTCGTGCATCACTTTGCCCGCCTTGAAGTATCCGCCCACTTCCTTTTCGAACTCGGCTTGACGGTCCAGCCAATCGCCCACGATCAGCCCTTTCATCGTCAACCGTTTGGTGATCATGTTGAACAGATTGGAAGGCCCGGGCCGCGGCTTCTCCTCGTTGTAGCCGGAGATTCCGCCACAGGCGATGATTCGTCCATGGACGCGCAACGCCGCGAGCGCCGCTTCCAGCGTTTCGCCTCCCACGTTATCGAAATAGACATCGATTCCATCGAGCCAGGCCAGATGCAACTCTTCGAGGATCGGACCGGACTTGTAATTGAAGGCGATATCAAACCCGCATTTCTCCCGTAGGAACTTGACCTTTTCCGCCGACCCCGCTGAGCCAATTACCAGGCAGCCGCGCAATTTGGCCAGTTGTCCCGCCACGTTGCCGACGGCGCCAGCGGCCCCGGAAATGAAAATGACGTCGCCGGCCTTGACGTCCACCAGGTTGAGTCCCACCCACGCCGTCATGCCGGTCATGCCGAGCGTGCCCAGGTAAACCGAGAGAGGCTGAATATCGCGACTAACCAAATGCAGAACGCTAGGCGGAGCAATGAAGTATTCGCGCCAGCCAAAGAAGGAAGTGACGGCGTCGCCCGGCTTGAATTCACTCGAGCGCGATTCAACAACCTCGCCCACGGCGCCGCCATAAAGAGGTTTGCCAATTTCGAACCCCGGCGC
>Ga0302320_10002103_pt1 | contig 47381 bp, 47 predicted proteins | sample Bog_T0_3_FD_202130 | JGI IMG/M metagenome (GOLD analysis project Ga0302320, IMG submission 202130) | Peat permafrost microbial communities from Stordalen Mire near Abisko, Sweden - Bog_T0_3 | ecosystem: Environmental > Terrestrial > Soil > Wetlands > Peat | place: Sweden: Abisko, Stordalen Mire... | reverse complement strand
GGCCTTGACCTTGCGGCCCGGCCAGTCGGACACCATCAGGAAGATAGCGCCGCGCTTGAGATTCTTGGGTTCGGTGGCGCGGGGCGCGGACATGGCATAGCAGGTCTTGCTGTCGCCGCTGCCGGTCGAATAGGCAGTCCAGTTCTTGAAGGCGCCCAGAACGTCGGCCGAGTCCGCGAGCGCCGGGGAAAAAAGCATCAGGGCTGCGATGGAACCCAGGAAAAAACTGCGATTCATGAACACTCCAGCGTGCCGATAGCACTTATTGTCATGGAAATCGGGCGTTTATGTGGTGCCGCAGGCGCAAGATACCGGGTTAGGGAGCGGACCTCAAACCTTATCCGCGCCTGGCCTTCGCTTGTGTTCCAGCGCTGGCCTTCGGCCAACCGCTGCCGCTCGCCCAAGCTGTCCGCACGCTGTCGCTACGGACCGTTCGTCGCTCGAAATCGTCCGCCGGACGATTTCGTTGGCCTTCGGCCAACCGCTCCTCACTCCCTCAGGCCATAACCACGCGAGTACAGCCGCCACACCCACCCGCCCAGCCCTGCAATCATCAGCAGGGTCAGGCCGATGGAAAGGCCGGGGGGCGCTTCGTCGACGCCGATCATGGCGCCACGGATGCCGTTGATGAAATAGAAGAACGGATTGGCCCATAGCACCCAGTGCAGCCAGTCGGGCAGCATCTTCATGGTGAAAAAGCTGCCGCCCAGCATGGACAGCGGTGTCAGGAAGAACACCACAGGCATGTTCAGTTGCTCGAAGCTCTTGGACCACAGGCCGACCAGGATGCCGGCCAGGCCGAAGATGGTGGAGACCGCTACGACCCAGAAAATGAACAGCGGCCAGGACTGAATGGTTGTGGCGCGAAAGAACAGCCCGATCACAAGGATGCCAAGGCCCGTGATGGTGGCGCGGATCACCACCGTGGACAGGCTGCCTACCACCATCTCCAGATAGGAAAGCGGGGCCACCAGCATCTCTTCCACAAAGCGGATGAAGCGGGAAAAATAGATTGCCGAAGAGGATTGCAGGAAGGCGGCGGTGATGATGTTCATCATCAGCACGCCGGGCAGCACGAATTCGATATAACGGTGGCCGTTAATGGTCCGCATTGTGCCGCCCAGCACATAGCCGAACACGAAGATGAACAGCAGCGCCGAACTCCAGGGTCCGATGAAGACCTGGATGGGCACGCGCAGCATGCGCTGCACGTCACGGCGCACGATGGTGTAGAGGCCGATCCAGTTGACGCCCATCTTGGGCAGGTCCGCAGGGTTGCTCATCTATGCTCCCGCGACATGATCGGGCTCGGCACCCGTGGCGACCAGATAGGCATGCTCCAGGCTGCCCGGCGTACTGGCCATCTCATCCTTGGTGCCTTCGCGCACAATGCGGCCCTTGTTGACGATGGCGATCTGGCGGCACAGCCGTTCGACCTCTTCCAGGTAATGCGAAGTGAGCAGGATGGTGCGGCCGTCCTGGTTGATCTCGGTCAGGTAATTCCACAGCACCCGGCGCAGTTCGACATCGACACCGGCGGTGGGTTCGTCCAGGATGATCAGCTTGGGATCGTGCACCAGCGCGCGCGCCAGCACCACGCGGCGCTTCAGACCCCCGGACAATTCGCGGAAGGACTTTTTCAGGTGTGGCGTCAGTTCGAAGCGCTGCATCAGGTAATCAACGCGCGTCTTGCGCTGGGCGCGGTTCAGGCCGAAATAGCCGGCCGCCCAGTCCACAATGTCAGCGGGCTTGGCGAAGGGATCGACGTTGAACTCCTGCGGGCACAGACCCACCAGGCGACGGGCGTCGCGGTAATTCTTCACCGCATCTATGCCGAAAATCTCGATGGTGCCGCTTGTGGGGTTGGCGATGCCGGTGACGCAATGAATGGTGGTGGATTTGCCCGCGCCATTGGGGCCGAGAAAGCCGAAAAATTCCCCTTCCGGCACGGTCAGGGAAATATCCTCCACCGCGACATTGCCGCGGCGATAGACCTTGCGAAGATGGGAGATGGAAAGGGCGGGAGTCATGGCGGGTCACCTAACATGCGGGCGGCCCCAATGACCAGCGCAGGGCTGGCAGGAATTTTTTTATTCCGCCCTTGGCCTTGCCAGAGGCGCACCCCATTTGTGGAGGGGTGGCAGCGTCGGGACGCCGCCGGGTTTGACCGGCCGCGCCGGATAGCCGCCCAATTGCAGCAGCCTGTCATAGAGGACAATGGCCCCCGCCATGCCGACATTGATCGAAAAACGGGTGGGAATTTTCACGGTGAATTCGCACGCCTTCAGGACCCGGGGCGAGAGCGAAAAACGCTCGGCGCCAAAGACATAGGCGCAACGCTGGGGATGGCGGAAGCGCGGCAGCTCCACCGCGTCATCGGTGATCTCAACCCCCACCAGACGGCAGCCCAGCGGCAGGCGAAATTCCGAAGGCTCGGCGAAGGAATAAAATGGCAGCGATCCTTGCGCGCGGCTGGTGTCGCTTTGCGCGTCGGACAATTTCAGGCTTGGCGCAATCGAGAAAAAGAAACTGGCGTCGAAGGCGTTGGCGATGCGAACCAGATTGCCCAGATTCATCGGCTTGGAAATGCCGTCCACTCCGACGCCGAAATATCCCCGCACCGCCCTGCCCGCCCGGAATCGCCTTGCGTCGCTGTTCTAGCACGGGCCCGGCTTTGCCGTTGGCGTAGTTGGGCTTCTGTCCGGCAACGATTCTCAGCGCTGGTTCATCGCCGTTTTGCCCGCTGGTATGCCGCCGGGATAAGGCTGGACATCGTCAATCAGGCAGCGCTGTGAGACGTCGCCGCCATTGGACGGAACATAGAGAAAGTCATGACGGCCAACGCAACTGAGGCCGAAACCGGTGCCGGCAGAAAAACCCAGCCGCATCGGCCATTTCAGGTCGCGGCAGCCCTTGGCCAGCGAGACCGTGAATTGGTGCCCGACCCGATCGGTGACGATCAGGGTCTGGTCGTTCACCACTTTCCAGCCATTCACCATATTCTGACGCAGGCATTGCTGTTGCGGCTGTGCAGCGGCGGGCGCGGCAAGCACGGCCCCGGTCAGAAGCAGAGCGGACAGCGCGGGAAAAAGATATTTCATGTGAACCTCCAAAGCGGGCCCTTCCCTTTCTTTAATACGCCTTTGGCGGGTAATCCGATCCTGAAATCGCCTTTAGCCGGTTGCCGCCGGAACAAAAAACCCGGAAAACCAGCCTTTGCGATGCCGGCGAACTCTGTCTAACTGCGGAATCATCGCCAACGGGACTGCATGGCCGAACCTCAAAAAGACCTGCCCGCGCGCCTGAAGGGCGTGGCGCTGCTGAGCCAATTGGGGCCCGGCCTGATCACCGGAGCGGCGGATGACGACCCCAGCGGCATCGCCACTTATAGCCAGGGCGGGGCGCAGTTCGGGTTTAATCTTCTATGGACGCTGCTGCTCACTTTTCCCCTGATGGTGGCGATCCAGCTGGTGAGCGCCTTGATCGGGCGCGTCACCGGCCACGGCCTGGCCAAGAATATGGGCGATGTGCTGCCGGGCTGGCTGGTGACGGGGCTGATGGCGCTGCTGTTCCTGGCAAACACCATCAATGTCGGCGCCGATTTGGCGGCGATGGGCGAGGCGGCGAAGCTGGTGACCGGTTTCGGCCAGCATGAATTCACCATCGCATTCGCGCTGGTGTCGCTGGGGCTTCAGCTATTCATCCCTTACCGTCGTTATGCGCGGATACTGATGGTTCTGACCTTCAGCCTGTTCGCCTATGTCGCGCTGCTGTTCATGCTGAAGCTGGACTGGCCGGCGATCGGCGCCGGTTTGATCGGGCTTCACCCAAGCCTGACGGACGACGCCGCCACCACCATTGTGGCGATCTTCGGCACCACCATCAGTCCCTATCTTTTCTTCTGGCAAAGCGCCCAGGAGGTGGAGGAAGTGGACCAAAAACCGGAGGAGCATCCGCTGGTGGAGGAACCGGGTGAAGCGCCGGAGGCGATTGCCCGCATCGAGGTGGACACGATCAGCGGCATGCTGGCGTCCAACCTGATCGCGCTGGCGATCATGATCTCGACCGCCGCGACCCTGCACCAGCACGGCGTCACCGACATCAACACCGCCGCCGACGCCGCCAGGGCGCTGGAGCCCATCGCGGGACGCTTTGCCTTCGGGCTGTTCAGCATCGGCATTATCGGCACCGGGCTGCTGGCGATTCCGGTGCTGGCGGGCTCGGCGGGCTATGCCATCGCAGAATCACGGGGCTGGAAGACCGGGCTTGATAATATGCCCTGGCAGGCGCGCGGCTTTTACGCCGTGATCGGGGCGGCGGTCCTGTTGGGCCTGGGAATCGACTATTCCCCGATTGATCCGATCAAGGCGCTGTACTGGAGCGCGGTCCTGAACGGCGTGATCGCGGTGCCGATGATGGCGGCGATGATGGTGGTGGCGGGCAACAAGCGAAAAATGGGGCGCTTTGCCGTCGGCCCGGTGCTGGGCGGGATGGGTTGGCTGTCCACCGCGGTGATGGCGGCGGCCACCATCACCATGGTAGTTGTATCCTTTCATTGAGGACGGATTTCAACATGATTGTTCTGGGATGGGTCCTGTTCGGCGCCCTGACCGGCTGGATCGCCAGCAAGGTCGTCAACCGGCGCGGCGAAGGCTGCATGGTCAATACCGCGCTGGGCTTGCTGGGGGCTGTGGTGGGAGGGTTCATTTTCCGCCAGCTGACCGGCTTTCGTTATGAGTATCATGGATTCTTTACGTCGATGTTCGTCGCCGTGCTGGGAGCCATTCTCGTGCTGATTGTCTATCATGCCGTGACGGACAGCCGGACGCCGCGCTAAGTCGGACACGATTGGGAATAATCAATCCGCGACTGCGAATTATCCGCAATGATAGGGCGTGTGCCGCGCCGCGCGCCGGGTTAGAGAATCCCAAAAAGGGGATTTTCATGCTGCGCGCCCGTCTCGGCCTGACCGCCGCTTATCTGCTGGCTTCCTGCGGCGCGGCCCTGGCCGTCACCGATGAAATCCAGGTTTATACCGGGGACATCGAGCCGGAAGGCGTGCTTGGCCTGACCTGGCACAACAATTACGCCATCAGTGGCACCAAGATGCCCGATTATTCCGGCGGGCTGGTGGACAACCACACCTATAGCAGCGTGACGGAATGGGCCTACGGCGTGACGCCCTGGTTCGAAGCCGGGCTGTATCTGCCACTTTACGCCGACTCCAGTAACCAGGGCTGGACCTTTAACGGCTTCAAGCTGCGGGCTTTGTTCGTGCAGCCGGACAATGACCAGAAGGATTTCTATTACGGGGTGAATTTCGAATTCAGCTGGAACCAGAGACAATGGGACCAACAGGTCAATACCGGCGAGGTTCGCCCCATCATCGGCTGGCGCTTTGGCGATGGCTGGAGCATTACCTTCAATCCCATCGTGGACAACAGTTACAAGGGCGGCATTGCGGGGCTGGAATTCGTGCCTTCGACCCGGCTGGACTACAAGCTGAACGACAGCTGGACGGTAGCGGCGGAAGAATATGACGATTTCGGCCAGTTGCGGGGCTTCGTGCCCAGCCGCGACCAGTTCCACCAGCTCTGGGCCACAGCCGACTATTCGGGCAACCCGATTTCCATCGAGGCCGGCGTCGGCGTCGGACTAACGCCGGCGACCGACGATCTGGCGGTCAAGCTGATGTTCAGCAGCGACCTCACCGGACCGCACAGCCTTTTCAACCGTTAAAAAGGGTCAACCGTTAAGGCGGGTCAACCGCTGACCGCCGTCTAGCAGAAAGGCGGCACGGATTTGTGCTCGCCTGGGCGGATGCCGCCGATATGCGAAAGAATGCGCGCATATTGCGGATCGCTTTTGTGATAGGCCAGCACGCCTTCCGCGCCATCGGGCGAGTGCAGCCACAGGGTGATGGTGCCGTCCTGCGCCATCACCGCCATGCCGATACTGCCGGTGCCGCGGCAATCGGATTGGATCTGGGCGGCGGCGGGAAGCGGTGCCAGCGCCAAAATCAGCAACAGGCATAAGGCACGGGCCATCAGCCCGCCGCGGGCTTTTGCAGATAAATCTCCCCGCCGCCCTGTTTGAACTCTTCCGATTTCTTCGCCATGGCGGCGCGGATTTCGGCGGTGCTCATCGTGTCATTGCTGCCCTTGGCGGCATCGCGCACTTCCTGCGAAATCTTCATGGAGCAGAATTTCGGGCCGCACATGGAGCAGAAATGCGCCACCTTGGCGCCGTCGGCGGGAAGCGTGGCGTCGTGATAGAGCTGCGCCGTTTCGGGATCCAGCGCCAAAGCGAACTGGTCGCGCCAGCGGAATTCAAAACGCGCCTTGGACATGGCGTCGTCCCAGATGCGGGCGCCGGGATGGCCCTTGGCCAGGTCGGCGGCATGGGCGGCGATGCGATAGGCGATAACCCCCGCCTTGACGTCGTCACGGTCGGGCAAGCCCAAATGCTCCTTGGGGGTGACATAGCAAAGCATGGCGGTGCCGAACCAGCCGATCATCGCGGCGCCGATGGCCGAGGTGATATGGTCATAGCCGGGCGCGACATCGGTGGTCAGCGGTCCCAAGGTATAGAAGGGCGCTTCGTCACACGCCTTCAACTGCCGGTCCATATTTTCCTTGATCTTGTGCATCGGGACATGGCCGGGGCCTTCGATCATCACCTGGATGTCGTGCTTCTGTGCGATCTTGTTGAGTTCGCCCAGGGTATCGAGCTCGGCGAATTGGGCCGCGTCATTGGCATCGGCGGTCGAGCCGGGCCGTAAGCCGTCGCCCAGCGAGAAGGAGACGTCATATTGTTTGAGGATTTCGCAGATATCCTCGAAGTGCGTGTAGAGGAAATTTTCCTGGTGATGCGCCAGGCACCATTTGGCCAGGATCGAGCCGCCGCGTGAAACAATGCCGGTGACGCGCTCCGCCGTCAGCGGAATATGGGCCAGCCGCACCCCGGCATGGACAGTGAAATAATCCACCCCCTGCTCGCATTGCTCGATCAGCGTGTCGCGGTAAATCTCCCAGGTCAGGTCCTCGGCGACGCCGCCGACCTTTTCCAGTGCCTGATAGATCGGCACGGTGCCGATCGGCACCGGCGAATTGCGCACGATCCATTCGCGGATGGTGTGGATGTGGCGGCCGGTGGAAAGGTCCATTACCGTGTCGGCGCCCCAGCGGATCGACCAGACCAGCTTTTCCACCTCTTCGGCCACGCCGCTCGTCACCGCGCTGTTGCCGATATTGGCGTTGACCTTGGTGAGGAAGTTGCGGCCGATGATCATCGGCTCCGTTTCGGGATGGTTGATATTGGCCGGAATGATGGCGCGGCCACGGGCGATTTCGTCGCGGACAAATTCGGGCGTGACAAAATCGGGAATGGCGGCGCCGAAGCTGTTGCCGTCGGCCAGGGCGGAACGGCCGAGATTTTCCCGCGCCGCGATGAATTTCATTTCCTCGGTGATGATGCCCTGACGGGCATAATGCAGCTGGCTGACATTGCGGCCCGGCTTGGCGCGCAAGAGTTTGACGCCTTCGCGGCCGAATTGCGGAACCGAAAGAAGCTCGCCGGACCGTAGCCCATCGTCCTCGGGACGCCGCTGGCGTCCCTCGTACTCCTCGACATCGCCGCGCGCCAGAATCCAGTCGCGGCGGCGGGCGGCCAGGCCCTTTTTGATGTCGATCTCCACGGTATCATCCGTATACGGACCGGATGTGTCGTAGAGCCGCACCGGCGCCTCGCCGCCCGACAGCGCCACTTCGCGGAACGGCACGCCATCGATCAGCAGTTTTTTCGACCCCGGCAGCGGACCGCGGGTGACTTCAACCGTCTTGGAATTGAGAATGGGCTTGTTCATCGGACCTCTCCCTACGCCGGTCTTCTTCACTGGGAAGGGGGGCCGGATCAGGTTCAAAGGGATTCGCGGAATTGCGATCTCAGCTCTTTGCAGAGCACCCCTGGGAAAAACCCAGTCTAGGCCCGGGGGCGCGGGCACGCAATCGGCTTAGCTGGCCTCAAACTGGCGGAATTCCGTGATCACGCCCTTGACCGACAATGCCACAAGTTTCTCGCCCGCGGCGATGCTGGCCTGGCTGGGGTCGGAGCCGATGCGGCCATCGGGGAAGCGGCGGCGGTAATCCTCGGCGTCCAGGATCGGACCATGGGGAGCGATTTTGGGGCTCATGGCGGTGTGGTTCACCGCTTCGGGATAGCCGAACCAGGTGACGGAAACTTCGCTGGGGGTGGCGTGGCTGCCCTCGCCCACCGGGAAAAGCTGGCGGCACAGATCGGTGACGCCGGGAAGTTCCCACCAGTTGCGCAAGTGGCAGCGCAGGGGCGCCCCTGAATTGCTTCCAGGCTTGCCGCCGGCGCCCGCAAAGGTGACACCATGATAGATTTCCGAAAATGCCGCCGTGATGGTGGCGATGTTTCCGCCATGGCCGTTCAGCCAATAGATCCGTTCAAAGCCATGCCGCGCCAGGCTCTGGGTCCAGTCCAGCATCGCCGCGATCATGGTGGAAGGGCGCAAGGTGATGGTGCCGGAAAAACCCATATGATGCTGGGCCTGCCCGACATTGAAGGTGGGCCCGACCAGAATGCCGCCTTCGTCGCCGGCCCGGCGGGATATGATTTCAGGACACAGCGCGTCAGTGCCCAAGAGACCATTGGGGCCATGCTGTTCGGTTGAGCCGATGGGAATCAGGATCGCCTTGGACATTGCCAGATAGGCTTCCACTTCCGGCCAGGTGGAGAGTTGCAGCTGCATCAGAGCTGGCCCTCAGGCTTTTTCAGCGTTTTCTTCCAGGGGAAGCGTTCTTTTTCGACCATGGCGGCATTGCCCTTCATCGGCCCCGCGGACCGCGACTTTGGCGCCGCTTGCCGATTTTGCGACATACCGTAATCTCCATTTTCGCCGCCAGCCTAGACCAGGCGCGGACAAAGGGGAACGCCATGAGCGACGCGGTCATTGCTGTGCCCGAGGAATGGAAAAAGCGCGCCTTTATGACCGCGGCACAATATCAAGCTGCCTATGCGGAATCGGTGCGCGATCCCGATGGTTTCTGGCGCAAGGAAGCGGGACGGCTGGACTGGGCCAAGCCTTTCACCAAGGTGGGCAACTGGTCCTATGACGCGGATAACCTGCACATCAAATGGTTCGAGGACGGCGCCCTGAATGTGGCGGGTAATTGCGTCGACCGGCATCTGGCAAAGCGGGGCGGGCAGACGGCGATCATATGGGAGGGTGATGATCCCGCGCAGAGCAAGCACATTACGTACAAGCAATTGCACGAAGAGGTCTGCCGTTTCGCCAATGTGCTGAAAGCGCGCGGGGTCAGAAAGGGCGACCGCGTCACCATCTACCTGCCCATGATCCCCGAAGCGGCCTATGCCATGCTGGCCTGCGCCCGCATCGGCGCGGTGCATTCGGTGGTGTTCGGCGGATTCTCGCCCGACAGCGTCGCCGGGCGCATCCAGGATTGCGATTCCCGGATCGTGATTACCGCCGACGAGGGTCTGCGCGGCGGTAAGCCGATCCCGCTGAAGAAGAATGTGGATGAGGCGCTGGAGAAATGTCCCGGGGTGCGCGACGTGATCGTGGTCAAGCGCACCGGCGGCGCGGTAACGATGAAAGACGGCCGCGACCGCTGGTATGATGACGAAGCCGCCAAGGTGAGCGGCGATTGCCCGGCGGAGGCGATGAATGCGGAAGACCCGCTGTTCATTCTTTATACCTCGGGCTCGACCGGGAAACCCAAGGGCGTGCTGCATAGCTCGGCCGGCTATCTACTATGGGCGGCCTGGACGCATCATTATGTGTTCGATTATCACGAGGGCGAGATCTTCTGGTGCACCGCCGATGTCGGCTGGGTCACCGGCCACAGCTATATTCTCTATGGCCCGCTGGCGAACGGCGCCACCACCCTGATGTTCGAGGGCGTGCCGAATTATCCCACCTCCGCGCGCTTCTGGGAGGTGATCGACAAGCACAAGGTCAACACCTTTTACACCGCGCCCACCGCGATCCGCGCCTTGATGCGCGACGGCGATGGCCCGGTCCGGAAAACCAGCCGCGCCAGCTTGCGCTTGCTGGGATCGGTGGGCGAGCCGATCAATCCGGAAGCCTGGAGCTGGTATCACCGGGTGGTGGGCGACGGGCGCTGCCCGATTGTCGATACCTGGTGGCAAACCGAGACCGGCGGGCATCTCATCACCCCCCTGCCCGGCGCCACCGCTCTCAAGCCTGGCTCCGCTACGTTGCCGCTGCCCGGCGTGGTGCCGGAGATTGTGGATGCCGACGGAAATATTCTGGAGGGCGCGGTGACGGGCAATCTGGTGATCGCACGCAGCTGGCCGGGGCAGATGCGCACGGTTTACGGCGATCATCAGCGCTTCATCGATACTTATTTCAAAACCTACAAAGGCAAATACTTCACCGGCGATGGCTGCCGCCGCGACGAAGACGGTTATTACTGGATCACCGGGCGGGTGGACGATGTCATCAATGTCTCGGGGCATCGCATGGGCACCGCCGAAGTGGAAAGCGCGCTGGTGGGCCACAGCCACGTCGCCGAGGCGGCGGTGGTGGGCTATCCCCACGACATCAAGGGTCAGGGCATTTATGCCTATGTCACCCTGAAGGCCGGCGTGGAGGCCCATGACGCGCTGGCGCATGAACTCAAACAGCATGTCGGCCATGAGATCGGGCCCATCGCCAAGCCCGATGTGATCCAGTTCGCGCCGGGGCTGCCCAAGACAAGGTCGGGCAAGATTATGCGGCGGATATTGCGCAAGATCGCCGAGGGCGAGATCGGCAGCCTGGGCGATACGTCCACCCTGGCCGATCCGTCGGTGGTGGACGATCTCATCAAAAACGCAAAAAAGTAGATGTTTATTTTTCTGTGGGTGCTGGCATCGATGGGCGTGGCCTATGCCGCCAAGCTTTCAGGCCGCCACCCATTCTGGTGGTTTGTGATTGCCGTGCTGCTGTCGCCGCTAGTCGGCGCCGCCGCGCTGTGGACCGTCAACCGTTATGGCCCGACATAAGCGTGGCATAACCGTCCATGGCGGTGGCCAGATCAATGTCCTTTTGCGTCACGCCGCTGGCATCGTGAGTTGTCAGTGTAACATCCACCTTGTTATAGACATTGAACCATTCGGGATGGTGATCCATTTTCGCCGCCAGCAGCGCCGCGCGGGTCATGAAGGCGAAGGCGGCGTCGAAATCCACGAACTGGAATTTGCGGCCGATCGCCTCGCGGTCCTTGGCGAGCTGCCATTGCGGCAACCGTTTCAGGGCGGCTTTCAGTTCCTCAATCGTCAATTTCGCCATAAGCGCCCTCCAAAGGATAATCCTGTTCGACGCGATAGATGCTGCCGTCGCTGGTCAGCTTGCTGCTGTAAAGCTGAAACGCGCCAACGGTAAATTCGGCACTTGTGAAAAGAGCGTGGTGGGTGAGCCATTCCAGCGCCTTGCCGGGCTCGGGATGGCGCAACCGCGCCAGGGTGACATGGGGGGTGAATTTGTGCTGGTCTTGGGGCTCCCCAATGCGGCGGATAGCGCTGTCGACCTTGCGCTGCAGATGGTCCAGGGCGCCATTCTTGCGTACCCCCGCCCAGATGGAATGAATATGCTTGCCGCCGAATTGGCCTACGGCATGAAGCTGGATTTCGAAGGCCGGGGCATGGATGCCCGCCAAGGCCTCGTCCAGCATGATCGCGGTCTGATTATCCACCTCGCCAATGAAGCGCAGGGTGAGATGGAGCTGATCGCGGGTCTGCCAGCGGGCGCCCGGCACGCCGCCCTGAATCAGCAGCAGGGACTGCGCAACCTCTTCTGGCAGCGGCAACGCCACAAACAACCTCATTGGGCGAATTTACCCAGCGGCAAGGCGCGGCGGAAGATCCAAACCACCATGCCGTAAGCAAGGGTGCCGAGCGTTATCGCGCCCGCCAGCGCCGCAACATCGGTAAGGCGGCCGGGCAGCAGCGGCGCGGCCATCCAGGCCCCCGCCCAGGCGGCGGCACCGGTGGCGATGGCGGCTATCAGCACCGGCGGCAGTGCCTTCACAAAGGCTTTCTCAATGGCCAATAGGGCTCGGCTATGCCCGAACCAGGTCAGCAGGCCGACATTGATCCAGGCGCCGAGTGCCGTGCCCAGCGCCACGCCCGCGACGCCGAGATGGAAACCCCAGACGAAAATCACTTTCAGGATGATGTTGACGATAATGGCGGTAACGGTGGCGCGGGCCGGGGTCAGCGTGTCGTGGCGGGCGTAAAAGGTGGAGGCGACAATCCGCACCAGCGCCATGGCCGGCAAGCCCGCGCCATAGGCGGCCAGCGCCGTCGCCGCCAGCATCGCGGCCCCCGTATGGAAGGCACCATGGGCAAACACCGCCCGCATGATGGTGCCGGGAATAGCCAGGAACACCGCCGCGAACGGCAAAGTGAGGAGCAGGCTGGTTGCCGCGGAGCGGTTCTGTGCCGCGTTCGAGCCGGCGCTGTCGCCGCGCGCCAGCCGCCTCGACATTTCCGGCAGCAGCACCGTACCCAGCGCAATCCCCAAGACGCCCAGCGGCAACTGGTTGATGCGGTCGGCATAGTAAAGTGCGGTGCGGCTGCCGGTCGGCAGCAGGCTGGCAATGATGGTGTCGATGAATGGAAGGATCACCACACTGCCGGCACCGATGGTCACCGCGCCGAAGGCGATGAAGAACTCCTTGATCTCGGCGCTCCAGCGCGGCCAGGACAATTTCAGCCGCAGTCCTTCGCGCGAGGCAGCCCAAGTGATAAATACCAATTGCGCCACGCCCCCCAGCAACACGCCCCAGGCGGCGGCATACGCCGCGTTGGGAAACCAGCGCCAGCAGATCAGCGTGGCGATCATGGAAAGATTGAGCAGGTTCGACCAGGCGGCGGCGGCCCAGAATTTCTCGATGGTATTGAGCATGGCGGAAAGCTGCACCGCCACCAGAGTCAGGATCAGATAGGGAAAGGTGACCCGCGCCAAGCTGACGGTCAGGGCAAATTGCACAGGATTGGCGGCAAAGCCCGGGGCCAGCAATCGGATGATTCCCGGCATGAAGATAATGGCCGCGGCCAGCAGCAGGATTTGCGCCGCGATCTGCCAGGAAAACACCGCATCGGCAAACCGCGCCGCCTTGGCGTACTCGCCCCTTGCATGGAGGGCGGCATAGCGCGGCAGGAAGGCGGGATTGATCGTGCCCTCGCCGAAGATGGCGCGAAAATTGTTGGGAAACACAAAGGCGACAAAGAAGGCATCCGATATCAGGCCGCCGCCCAGCATCCAGGCCAGCAGCATGTCGCGGGCAAAGCCGGTGAGGCGCGACAGCAGGGTAAATCCGCCGACGGAAAGAAAGCGCTTGAACATTATGGCTTGACCTGCGCCAGCATCTTTTTCACGTCCGGCAGCATGCGGGCGACAATGATTTTCACCCCGGCGGGATTGGGATGCATGCCGTCGGCCTGGTTCAGCCTGGGATTCATGGCCACGCCGTCCAGCCAGAAGGGATAGAAGATGACATGGTAATCCTTGGCCAGGCGTGGATAGATGGCGTCGAACTGCCTGACGTAATCGGCACCCAGATTGCGCTGTGCCATCATGCCGACCAACAGCACCGCGACATGGTCCTTTTGCAGGGTCGAGAGAATGGCGCGAAGATTTTTTTCCGTGATCTCGGGCGGGATGCCGCGCAGCATGTCGTTGGAGCCCAGCTCGATGATCACCGCATCCGGATGATCTGCCAGCGACCAGTCCAGCCGCGACAACCCGCCGGATGAGGTGTCACCCGAGACCCCGGCATTGTCCACCACCGCGTCAATCCCCGACGCTTTCAGAGCCGCCTGAAGCTGGACGGGAAATTCGGTGCCCGGCGGCAGCCCATAGCCTTGCGTCAGGCTGCTGCCGAGGGCGAGGATGTGGACAGGTTTGGCAATAGCCGGGCCCGCCAATAACAAAGCGGCGACCAGGGCAAGCTTGAAACGCAATGTCATGATCGCCAAGTCTCTTTATCTTCCGCCAAATCAGGTCTTCCGCTAAACGGGTCAGATGCAGAATCCGCAGGTTGCCATCAGCTTATCAGAAGTCCACCTGCAACTGGCCAGCGCCGCCGGGCCGGTCAATATCCTCAATGGCGTGTCGCTGGCGGTCCCGGCCGGCCAGAGCGTGGCGCTGACCGGGCCGTCCGGCTCCGGCAAGTCCTCGCTTTTGATGGTGGCGGCGGGGCTGGAGCGGCCAACCAGCGGTCGGATCGCGGTGGCAGGCACCGACATCACCCGCATGGGCGAGGATGAAGCGGCGCGCTTCCGGCGCGGCCGGGTCGGAATCGTATTTCAGGCCTTTCACCTGATTCCCACCATGACCGCGCTTGAAAATGTCGCCGTGCCGCTGGAATTGTCGGGCGTGTCCGATGCCTGGGACCGGGCCGCCGCCGAACTGAAAGCGGTGGGCCTCAGCGATCGCGGCACGCATTATCCGGGACAATTGTCGGGCGGCGAGCAGCAGCGCGTGGCGCTCGCCCGCGCCATGGCGCCGCGCCCGGAGGTGCTGTTCGCCGACGAGCCCACCGGCAATCTCGACAGCGCCAATGGCGCGGCCATCGCCGACCTGCTGTTCGCGCTTAACGCGGAGCGCGGTGCCACCCTGTTTCTGGTGACGCATGAGGAGAGCCTGGCGCGGCGCTGCCAGCGCGTGGTGCGGCTGCAAAATGGCAGGATCGTGTCGGATGCGTAGCCTGGCGTCCGTGGGGCGTGCCTGGGTTTTTGCGCGGCGCGAATTGCGCGGCGGCATGCGCGGGTTCCGCATATTCTTTCTTTGCCTTCTGCTGGGCACCGCCGCCATCGCCGGCGTCGAGTCGCTCAGCGATGCATTTCTCAGCGGCTTGCGCGACCAGGGGCAAATGTTCCTGGGCGGCGATGTCGCGGTGCAGCTGGTGCATCGCCCGGCGACAGCGGCGGAACATAAGTTTCTGGCCGGCTATGGCCGGGTTTCGACCGGCGTTTCGATGCGCGCCATGGCCTATGCGTTTCGGGGCGGCCGGCAGGCCGAGCGCCAGCTGATTGAGTTGAAAGCGGTGGACGGCTATTGGCCGCTGTTCGGAGCGCCCAGCTTCACGCCGGAACAGAAAACATCCGATGTGCTTTATTGCGAGGATGACGGGGTGTGCGGCGCGGCGGCGGAGCAGACGCTGCTCGACCGGCTGCATTTGCAGCGCGGCGATCTGATCCGCATCGGCGACGCCACCTTGCGCATTATGGCGGTCCTGAACAGCGAGCCTGACCGCATCTCGACCGGTTTTTCGCTGGGACCGCACGTGTTGATCGCGGCCAAGGCGCTGGCCGGCACCGGGCTGGTGCGGCCCGACAGTCTGATTGACTATACCTACCGCCTGGCCTTCCGCCGCAACACCACCATCGACGGTTTCAAGGCCGATGCCGCGGCGGCGTTTCCCGATGCCGGCTGGGATATTCGCGACCGCAGCGACGCCGCGCCCGGCATCCGCCGCTTTGTCGAGCAGGTGGCGATGTTCCTGACACTAGTCGGGTTGACAGCATTGGGCGTCGGCGGGGTCGGCGCCAGCGAGGCCGTCTCGGCTTTCCTGGACCGCAAGCGTTTTGATATCGCAATCCTGAAAGCGCTGGGCGCGGACGGCGAACTGGTGTTCCTGGTTTTCTTCCTGCAGGTGATGGCGATTGCCCTGGCCGCCGTGGTGCTGGGCGCGATCATCGGCGCAGCTGCGCCTTTCGCCATCGCTTATTTCTACAAGGACAGTTTGCCCATGCCGCCGGAGCTGGGCATCTATCCCGGGCCATTGCTGCTGGCGGCGGGGTTCGGCTTGTTGTCGGCGATCCTGTTCTCGGTGCCGCCACTGGGCCGCGCCCAGGCCATCCCCCCCGCCAGCCTGCTGCGCGAAACCGTGGCGCCGACACGGACACGGCCCGCGCCGATTTATCTGATCACCGCAGGCGTCGCGGGTTTCCTGATCGCCGCCCTGATGCTGCTGCTGGCGCCCTCGCCCAAATTCGCCGCTGAGTTTCTAGGTGGCGCTGCCGCCGTGCTGCTGCTGCTGCGGCTGCTCGCCGAAGGCGTGACGCGGGGCCTGGCGAAACTGCCCCGGCCGCATTCGCCGCTGCTGCGTTTGGCGCTGGGCGACCTGATCCGGCCCGGAGCGGCCACCGGCGGCGTCATCACCGCGCTGGGGCTTGGGCTGACCTTGCTTGCCACCGTCACCCTCCTGGACCGTTCCATCGCTGCGGAAGTCCATGACGCGCTGCCCGCCCGCGCGCCCAGTTTCTTTTTCGTGGACATTCAGCCCGACCAGGCGGCGGGTTTCGACAAGACCATCGGGAGTTTTCATAGCCAGAGCGCCTATCAGCGCACGCCGATGATCCGTGGACGGATTACTTCCCTGAACGGGGTTCCTTCCGCGGACGCCAAGATCAGCAGCGACGCCAAATGGGTGGTGAATGGCGACCGCGGCATCACCTATTCCGCCACGCCGCCGCCCGGCACCATCGTCACCAAGGGCGATTGGTGGCCGGACAATTATTCCGGACCAACCTTAATCTCGCTGGACCAGGACATCGCCACCGGCACGGGATTGAAGATCGGCGACAGCATGACCCTGAACGTACTGGGCCGGGAGATTACCGGCCGCATCGCCAATCTGCGCAAGGTGGATTTCACCACCGGCGGACAGAATTTCGTGCTGGTGCTGTCGCCGGGGCTGATTGACAAGGCGCCACACAGCTTCATGGCCACGGTGCGGGTAGACGGCGGCGATGAGAACGCGATGTACAACCGCATCACCGACCAATATCCCAATATCTCCACCGTGCGGGTGAAGGACGCGGTCGCCCAGGTGGACACGCTGCTGCAGCAATTGGCCACCGGGATCGGTGCCGCCAGCCTTGTCACCATTTTGGCGGGACTACTGGTTCTGGCGGGCACCATCGCGGCGGGGGCGCGCACCCGGCTCTATGACGCCACGGTGCTGAAAGTGGTGGGCGCCACCCGGACCCAGATCGCCCTGGTCTATATCGCCGAATATGGCTTTCTGGGCGTGGCAACCGGCGTCATCGCCTTGGGGGCCGGCAGCCTTGCCGCCGCCATCGCGGCCAGGCAGATCCTGGGCATCAGCTTCGTCTTTGACGGCAGTGCCGCCCTGATGACCGTGGCGGGTGGCGGGGCGGCGGCATTGCTGTTCGGCCTTATCGGGGCAATGGCAGCGCTGCGGGCACGGCCGGCGTCGCGGCTGCGCAATGGCTGAACGGCCGCCCGGAAACATGAGCGCAAGTTAACATATTGAAATGAAAGGCCGAACCGGCCCTTGATACGGGCGTCGCAAATCACGATATACTGTCCGTTCAAAGGAGTTTTCCCATGGCCAATTTCGATCCCCGGTATGCCCCCGCCACAACGGCGGACACGATGGATGCCGGCCTGCGCGCCTATATGCTGCGCGTTTACAATTACATGCTGGTCGGCCTCGGCCTGACCGGCGGGGTGGCATGGCTCACCGCCAACACGCCGCTGATCAATATTTTCTACAATCAGGTCCAGACCGGCAATGGCGTGATCGCGCAGCCCAACATCCTGGGCTGGATCGCGATGATTGCGCCGCTGGGCATGGTGTTGTTTCTGTCTTTCCGCATCCAGAAAATGAGCTTCGCCACGGCGCAACTGACCTTCTGGGCCTATGCGGCGCTGATGGGTGTGTCGCTCTCCACCATCCTGCTGCTTTATACCGGCGCCAGCATCGCGATGACATTCTTCGTCACCGCCGGCACCTTTGGCGCCATGAGCCTGTATGGCTACACCACAGGACGCGACCTGACCGGCATGGGCTCTTTCCTGATGATGGGCCTGATCGGACTGATCCTGGCCTCGGTGGTGGGGATGTTCTTCCATTCCAGCCAACTGCAATTCGTGATCTCGGTGATCGGCGTGCTGATCTTCACCGGCCTCACCGCCTATGACAGCCAGAACATCAAGAACATGTATTATGTCGGCGATGACGGCGAGATGGCCGGCAAGAAATCGATCATGGGGGCGCTGCGTCTCTATCTCGACTTCGTCAACCTGTTTCTTTTCCTGCTGCGCTTCATGGGCAATCGCCGCTAGTCGTCAGCGACAAAAAGCCCGGTCGCAAGAGCGGGCCACGGAATAAGGGAGCCGGTGGCGCTTTTGGCGGCACCGGCTCTTTTTTCATTTGCTCAATTGCCGCGTCCACTTTGATCCGCCGGGGTGGTTCGGAAACCAGTGCTGCGGTAGGGTTCCATCCGGGCGAATAGCGTTCGGGGGAACCAAATGCGCAAACTGGCAATCGCTGCCGCAATAATCATCCTGCTTGTCGGCGGCGCCGCCACCGTACTTCTGCTGATGCCGCTGGACTCGTTTCGCGCCCCCCTCGAACAGGCGATTTCGCGCGGAATCGGGCGCGATATACACATCGCGGGAGCCATGCATGTCTCGCTTTATCCGGAAATCGGCCTTTCGGCCGCCGATGTGAGCATTGACAATGTGCCGGGCGGCCAGGCCAGGGAATTTGCCCGTGTCGGCACGGTGGCGGTTGGCGCGAAAATGATGCCGCTTTTTTCGCGCGAAATCGACATCACCCAGCTGTCCCTGGAAAATCCGACCATCAATCTGGAAGTTGACGCGCGCGGCAATGGCAACTGGAATTTCCAGACCCGCAAAAGCAGCAGCAGTTCATCGGCAACCCTGTCGCAGCTCAGCATTTCGGGACTGACAATCAGCGATGGCCAAATATCCTATTTCGACGCGCGCACCGGCAAGCATACCGGCCTCAGCCAGGCCAATGCCAGATTGAGCATGGCGGCTCTCGACCAGCCCGCCAATTTCGATTTCAACGCTGTCTATGACAATGACAAATACGCCGTGACCGGGCGCATCGACAGCCTCAGCAGCTTTATGCAGAAACAGCCGGCAAGGATTCTGCTCGACCTGACTTCGGCTCCCGTCAATCTTCACTTCGACGGCACGCTGACCGGCGCCACGGAAAGCAGCGGCGCGGTCAAGCTTTCGGGGCCTTCCTTGCGGGCGCTGATCAAGGGCGCAGGTGCGGCGGCGCCGGGTGTGACGGGCCTTGGCGCCTTTTCACTTGAAGGCGGCGTATCAGCCAAGGACCGGGTTTATTCCCTGAAGGACGCCAAGCTGGCGCTCGACGACATCAAGGCTTCGGTTGACCTGGCGGTAGACTTGAAGGGCGATGTCCCGGCGATCAATGGCAATATTGCACTCGACCGGCTGGATGCCGGCGCCTACATGGCAGGCAAGAAACCTGCCGCCGCCACCAGCGGCTGGAGCACGGAACCCTTGTCGCTGGCCGGCCTGAAACTGGCGGATGCCGATGTCGGCATTTCCGCCGATACGCTTTCGGTGGGAAGCTTCGCGGTCACGCATGGCAAATTGAACCTGGCATTGCACAGAGGGATATTGACCGCCGATCTCACCCAGGCGGCGCTGTTCAGCGGCAGCGTGTCGGGGCGCGTGACCGCCGATGCCAGCGGCGCCACGCCCAAATTCGGTGTGAAACTCGCCATCAACTCCGTGGCGATGAAAGCCCTGTTGCAAAGCGCCATGAAGGTCGACCGCATCGAGGGAACGGGCGTTCTGGCGGTGGACGTGACGGGCAGCGGCTCCAGCCAGCAGGCGCTCATGACCAGCCTGGCCGGAACCAGCAGCGTAACGGTGAAGAATGGCGTACTCCAAGGCGTGGATCTGGCGGCTGTGTCGCGCACGATTCAGAACGCCCTGTCCGGGCAGCTGGGAGCGGCCACCAGCGCGCAGGCCAGTACTGATTTCGCGGAAGCGGGGGGCACCTTCAAGATCAGCAACGGCGTAATGCAGAATGAGGATTTTCACCTGCTCAATCCATTCATCCGGGTCACCGGCAGCGGCGATATCAATCTGGGCCCGCGCACCCTCGCATTCGAAGTGGTGCCGAAGCTTGTGGCAACACAGCAGGGACAAGGCGGCGCCAAGGATGCCACGGGCCTCGCGGTTCCCTTCCAGATTTCCGGCCCCTGGACCAAGCTCAGCTACAAGCCCGACATGAAAGCCCTGGGTTCGAGCCTGGTGAGCCAGTTCAAGAATGGCGGCAGCGGCCTGAGCGGACTCCTGGGCGGACTGGGCGGCAAGAAAGCCGCCGGCAGCACCACGGATTCCGCAAACAGCAGCCAGCAACAGCCCGGCTTAAGCCTCAAGGGTCTGTTCGGCAGCCACTAGCGCGGTTGCGGCCGGGGATACGTCAGACCATGTCGCTGGCGACGCCCAGTATCGCCTTGAAGAGGTGGACATCCTGCGGATTGTCCGCCGCCGGCACATTGATCAGGTGCGGCGTCAGCCCGCATCCCCGCGCGATCGCCTCTGCCGCCATCCGTGCGGTGGCGAAATCGTCCGACGGCGTCGCCATCACGACGAAGGACAGATCCCGTGTCGACTGCTGCAGAACGTGCCCGCGATCGAACAGATTGTCGACATGCAGAACATTGCGGATGCCGAAGCGGCGCTCCATCCGGCGAACCATCGAAGGAACGCTGTTTTTCGCACCCGGCCCGCCATTGACGCCCACCAGCAGGAAGGTGCTGCCTTCATGCCTTTGCAGGAAGTCGGAAAAGGCGGGGTTGCCCCGCAACGCCCAGAGATGAATCCGCGTATAGATGTTGGCGATGGTGAAATAGCTGAGCGCGAAAAGGATGGTGGCGGAGATATCCACCAGATAGAGCGTGTAACTCACGCAATAGATAGTCACGGCGACGAAGCCGGTCTGCAGAGCCGAGAACAGGATGTTGATCCAGCGCTGTTCCATCCGGTAGATGAAAGTCGCCGACAGGCCCAGAACAGCCAGAATCGACAGCAACGCCATCATCCATGCCGGGATGATGCGCAGACTTGTTCCCGATTTCATGTCATCCATCGCCGTCGCCAGGATGGTGTTGTCGTCCGTCACCGCCGCGGCGGGAGTGCCCTTGAGATCGCCCAGCCCGACAGCCGTTGCCCCTATGATGATCTGCCGGCCGCGATAGCGCGCCGCGCGCGCGGGGTCGCCTGACGCGAGATCGGCGGCGACATCGGCGAAGGAACGCCGCTCATAATCGCCGCGCTTGTTTCGCCAGTTGAGGATCATGCCGCCCGGAAAGCTGCCGGACGTGATGGGCGGCCGGATACTCCCAACCTCCAGGGCCCGCAACGGCAGCGAAGGAAAGGAAAAGGCAGGCTCGTTCCAATAGGGATCGAAGCGGCGCACCGCGCCATCGCTGTCGGTGTGAAGATTGTTGAACCCCAGCCGGCCATAGGCTGCGGAAAAGGCCGGGGCCAGCACCGCGATGGGCCGGGCTGCGGCAGCGGCATGATGAATTTGCGCTCCGGCGAAACGGGTGATGGCCACCTGGCTCTGGGAGTCATTGGCGGGATTGAGGCGGGTGATCGGCAGCACCACATTGGGCGTATGCGCCAGCACATCCTGGAACGTGGCGTCGTCCTGCGGGTGATCCTTGTCCGGATCGCTGAAGGTCAGGTTGATCAGGATGGATTTCGCGCCGGCGTCGGAAAGATCCGCGACGGTCTCGGCGATGACGGAGCGCGGCCATGGCCAGCGGCCATGCTCGGGCGCCAGCAAGGCCAGCGAGCGTTCATCAATGTCGACGATCAGGATGGACGGGTCGGGCCGGGGACTGGACAGGCGCAGGCGCACCGCCATGTCCAGGGAGGAATCCTTCACGCCGGGCGACACATAGGACCAAAACAGATTGGCGAGGATCGCGATGACGAAAACAGCCGCCAGCCCCAGATAGAACATCATGGGACGGCTGCGGGCATGGGCGCCGACCCGCAAGATGGCGCCACGCCAGGCGTTTCGCGCGGGATTCACGTTTGGAACGCTCAATGCCTGGCCTTGATGCGGGCGGCGGCGGCAGAGGGCTCGGCGGCAGCCTCGACTTCAGGGGTCGCAGCAGCGGTCAGCGCATCAATGCGGGCCTGGGGCGAGGGATGGGTCGAGAACAGCATCGCCGTGTCGGCCTCGCCTGGCTTGAGCGCATTCAATTTTTCCATCACCGCGATCATGGCCGAGGAATCGTAGCCGGCCCGGGCCGCGATGACCACGCCGGCGCGGTCCGCTTCGAATTCGGCGGACTTGTCGAGCCCGCGGGCGAGCAGCTGGGCGCCCAAATCCGCAACCAGCTTGGTGGCCTGGGCCGGATCGTTGCGCGCCACTGCGTTTCCGGCCAGAGCGATCAGTTTCTGCTTTTGAATGACCTTCCATTGGTGACGCAGATTCACATGGGCGATCTCATGGGCAAGCACCGCCGCCAATTCATCCTCGCTGGTCAGCAGCGCATACAGCCCGCGCGTGATCACAACGATGCCGCCGGGAAAGGCCATGGCATTGATCGAAGGCGTATCCAGCACGGCGAAGCGCCAGAGCACATCCTTGCGCTCGACCTGACGCGCCAGATTGCGCCCGACCAGGTTGACATAGGACTGGACCGCCGGATTGCGCCAGGGCGGCGCGGCGCCGAATACCGGCGCGGCGATCACCGCGCCGGAGCTGGCTTCGTCATCGGCGCTCTGGCTGCCGGTCAGGTCCTTCACCTGGCCGATAGCGTCGCCGAGGCCGGAGGGCAGCGGACTGGTTTTGCCGGAACCCGATTTGGTCAGGCCGCCGAGATCGGGCAGAGAAAAGGACTGTGCGTGCGCCAAGCCCGGCGCGGCGGCGATCACACAAGCGGCGATAGCCGCGATGAGGCGCAGGGTGGCTTTCATCGCTTGCCGCCCGCGCCCAGATAGTCGAGATGACGCGTCTTCAGCCCGCCGGCATTGGCGAATTGCTCGGCTGCCGCTTCGCTCGCCGCGGTGCGGGCAAGGGCGGCCACCGCCGCATTGTCCGGCGTGGCGCGGGCAAAATCGGTTGCGTCCAGGCCCCGGCCGCCCGAAGCGCTGACCACATTGCCCGAGCCGGTGCGGCCGCTGGCCAGGGCGGCGATGTCGTTCCCCGATCCGCCGCTGTCCAGTGACAGGCGGCTCAGCTTCAGCCATCCGGTCAGGGCGCCGCCATGCACCTGGGCCCAGAATCCCTTGCGCGCGACAATATCAACCGCGGCGCCGGCCTTGATGGCACCGGTGGATGGTGCCACCGGCAAAGGTTGCGACTGCAGCGGTCCAGCGACGCGGACATGGGCCGGATCCGCCGCAGCGGCGCCGGTCCAGAGAAGCGCGCAAGCGACAATTACGATCGCCCGGATTGATCGAAATCTCGGCAAGCGGCGTCCCCCCATCCCCGGCTCAGGCTAGCACCCCGGCAGCGCCCTGTCTGGCCTGCCCCCTACGGGGCGCCAGTCTAATTCACACCTGTTTTTTACCGCTATTCCGCCACCAGCGCTTTCAGAAGTTTCTTGTCGAAAATGCGCAGCACCTGCGCCAGTTCATGACCGCGCTTGAGCACCAGACCGCCCGCAGCAATCACGGCATATTGGCCCTGGCGACCACGCAGCTTGGGGCGCTTTTCCACCCGGAACAGCGGCATCTCGCTGGAACGGCGGAAGATGGAGAACACCGCCGCCTCTTCCAGGAAATCGATGGCATAGTCGCGCCATTCCCCGGCCGCGACCATGCGGCCATAAACGGTCAAAATTCGGTTGAGTTCGGATCGGTCGAAGCGGGTAGCGGGGACCGGCCTCTCCACCATCTGCCGCGCCGCCTCAGCCGTTCGAAGGGCGCGGTGAAACGCTATGGGTTCTTCCACCATTGGCGCGATGATGGGGTGGGAATCCGGCCGCGTCTAGCGTTTTCTGGCCAGCATCAGGCCGTCGCCAATGGATGCCAGTGCCATGTCCACGCGCGAATCATCGTGAATTTTGGCATTCAGCGCCGCCAGCGCCGCCGCGTTGCCGGACGGTTTTGCAGCGGCCACCTCGCCCGAATAAAGCATGTTGTCGAGCGCGATCACCCCACCGGGCCGAAGCAGTTTCAGGGCGGCCTCGTAATAGCCGTCATAGCCGGGCTTGTCAGCGTCGATGAAGACCAGGTCGAACGGCCCCTCCCCCTTCTTGATCATTTCTTCCAGTGCGGCCTGGGCCGGGCCCAGGCGCAGATCGATCTTGCCGTCGACGCCGGCGCGCTTCCAATAGCCGCGCGCGATGTCGGTGAAGGCCTGGGAGACATCCAATGCCACGATGCGGCCCTCCGGCGGCAACGCCAATGCCATGCTGAGGGCGCTATAGCCGGTGAAGCTGCCCACCTCGATACAGAAGCGTGCGCCGGTCATCCGCACGAGCAGGCCCAGGAAAGCACCCTGTTCGGGGGCGATCTGCATCATGGCGTCGCTGCGGCTTTGGGTTTCCGTCCGGCATCTTTCCTGTTCGGACGATTCCCGGGCGCCGAATTTGGCCAGATAATCCAGGACTTCCGGCGTTGGCTCGACCATATGACCCATATGTAATCCTTGCCTTTAAATGGTCACGATTGAACCATGCGAGAGCCGTTTTCCAAACCCAATATCCCCTTGTCGGTTGGCCGCGTTTCGGGCGGGTCCGGAACTCAAGCCCCCCAGCCCTTTCCGGGCCAGTCCCCGCGCCAACCGACAAATTCCTTCAGCGGCGCAGTGTTTTCAGAAACGCCTTCATCATGGCGTCCATCTGGCCGAACAGGCCGCCGATGCCGCCCGTGAGAGTCGCGACCAGCACACCCCAGGGAATATAAAGGTCGGGCCGGTCGCCCAGCAGACTGGCGCAGGCCACCGCGACGATGCCGCACATCGCCCCGATCGCGGCGCCGCCCAGAGCGCCGGCGCCAAAGCCGCGTGCCAGGTCGCGGGCATAGAGCAAGCCCGCCACCCCGGCGATCATCATGCAGCCGAACAGCTCGAAGGTCGGCCTGAAGCGCGGGCGGTAATGGCCCATCGCCACCAGCAAGAGTTCTAAAATCAGGCCGACCAGCAACGCGCGGCGCAGGATTTTCAGATCAACCACTTCCATCCCCGGGACAGGTCCGCTTGCGGAGCGCTGCCTCTTTCTTTAAACGGACTTTCGCCCATATTTTCCCCGGGACTATGCTCGAAATTGAAAACCTGACCAAGCGTTTTGACACCGTCACCGCGGTGGCCGGCTTGTCCCTGTCCGTGGGACAGGGAGAGGTACTCGGGTTTCTGGGCCCCAATGGCGCGGGCAAAACCACCACCATGAAAATGGTCACCGGCTTTCTGAGGCCCGATAGCGGCACGGTACGGGTCTGTGGCCATGATATTGGCAGTGACACGCTGCTGGCGCAGGCGAAAATCGGCTATTTGCCGGAAGGCGCGCCCCTCTATAGCGAGATGACGCCGCGCGAATTTTTGGCCTTCATCGCCCGGACACGGGGACTTTATGGTGATGCCGCTCGCGCGGCAAAGGACAGCGCCGTGGCGCATACCGGCCTGGAGGGCGTGATGGATCGGCCGATCGAGGCTCTGTCCAAGGGTTTTCGCCGCCGGGTCGGGCTGGCTCAGGCCATCCTGCACGATCCCGAGGTGCTGATCCTGGACGAGCCGACGGATGGCCTGGATCCCAACCAGAAACACGCGGTGCGCGACCTGATCCGCGGCATCGCCGTACGCAAGACCATCGTGATCTCCACCCACATGCTGGAAGAAGTGCAAGCCATGTGCAGCCGCGCCGTCATCATCAATCGCGGCACGCTGGTGGCGGACGGCACCCCGGGGCAGCTTGCGGCACGCGCGCCCAGCGGCCGGCTGGATGATCTTTTCCGCGCCCTGACAAGTCCGGAAGAGGCCGCGGCATGAGCGCGCTGGCCGCTATTTTCCGGCGCGAATTCGCCGCCTATTTCGCCACGCCGATCGCGTTTGTCTTTTTGATCATTTTTCTGTTCTCGATGGGCGTCTTCACATTCTATGTCGGGAATTTCTACGACAATGACGTTGCCGACCTGTCGGTGTTCTTTGGCTATCAGCCCTGGCTGTATCTGTTTCTGCTTCCCGCCCTGGCGATGCGGCTGTGGGCCGAGGAAAGGCGCAGCGGCAGCATTGAGCTTCTGCTCACCCTGCCCCTGCCGGTCTGGGCGACAGTGCTGGGCAAATTTCTCGCCGCCTGGGTTTTTGCCGGGCTGGCGCTGGCGCTGACATTTCCGATCTGGATTACGGTCAATTATCTGGGCCATCCCGACAATGGCGTGATCCTGGCGTCCTATCTCGGCAGCTTTCTGATGGCGGGCGGCTATCTTTCCATCGGCGCGGCGATCTCGGCGGCGACCAGCAACCAGGTGATCGCTTTTGTGATCACGCTGGTGGTGTGCTTTCTCTTCACCGCGGCGGGTGCCCCGGCGGTGATGGACGCCTTCCAGGGCTGGGCTCCGGCCCCGCTGGTGGATGTGGTGTCGTCCTTCAGTTTCCTGAGCCATTTTACCGCGATTACGGCGGGCGTGATTGATCTGCGCGACGGCATTTTCTTCTTTTCGATGATCGGACTGTTCCTCTACGCCAACGTCCTGATCATTGACCTGACCAAGAGCGGCTGAGATGATGTCTCATCGCACCTATGTCTGGTCAGCCCTGGCGCTCGCCGCGATCCTGTTTTGCGGCGTCAATGTCTTTGCCAACAATGTCTTCACTGATACCCGCCTGGACCTTACCCATGCCGGCACCTACACGCTGTCAGACGGCACCCGCGCCATTATCGCCAAGCTGCCCGAGCCGGTGACGCTGCGCTTTTATTTTTCCAAGAAGAATTCCGCCAGCTATCCCGTCACCGCCGCCTATGCCAAGCGCGTGCGCGATCTTCTGGGCGAGTATGCCGCCTTAAGTCACGGCAAGATCATTCTGGAAGATGTCGATCCGGAACCTTTCACGCCGGAAGAGGACGAAGCCAATGCCGCCGGCATCCGGGCGGCGCCGACCAGCGGCGGCAACACGCTCTATTTCGGCGTCGAAGGCACCAGCAGCATCGACGACAAGGAGGTCATTCCCTTTCTGGCGGTCGAGCGGGAATCCTACCTGGAATATGACCTGACATCGTTGCTGTACCAGCTGTCTCATCCCGAAAAGCCCAAGCTGGCGGTACTATCCTCGCTGCCCCTGGCCAACGCGCCGGCCACGCCCGGCCAGCCGATGACCATTTACGCCCAGCTGCAACGCGACTATGCGGTTACCATGCTGGCGCCGGATTTCGCCGACATCCCGGCAGGCACCGGGCTGCTTCTGATCGCCCATCCCGAAAATGTCGGGGTAGTTCAGCTTCGCAAGATCGAGCTATTTGTGCTGCATGGCGGCAGGGCCTTGATTTTCGTGGACCCGCTGTCCGAACTGGTCCGGCGGGAGAGCAACCCAAGCGCACCGCCTTCTTCCGACCTGGTGCCGCTGCTGAAGGGCTGGGGCGTCGACTATTCGCCGCAGAAAATCGTGCTCGACCGCCAGCTCGCACAGCGCATCCGCACCGGCGATCAGGGACAATCCATCGCCTATCCCCTATGGTTGCATCTGACGGCGGAGAATTTCGCGCCCCGTGACCCCGTCACCGCCAGCCTGCAGGGCCTCAATCTCGCCAGCGTGGGATCGCTGGCGCAGGCGAAAGGCGCCACCACCCATTTCGAACCATTGATCAGTTCGAGCGATCAGGCATCCTTGGCCGAGCGGGACCAGGTGATGATGGCGCTCAATGATCCCGCCAGCCTGGAACAGGCCGCGCCGACGGGCAGGCGCTACACCATCGCGGCCCGCATCACCGGACGGGCGGTATTTCGGGGCGTGGGAGAAGGCAATATCAATGTCATCGTGGTTGCCGACAGCGATATTTTCGACGACCGCTTTTGGCTGCACAGTGACGGGCAGGCTGCCGAACCTTTCGCCGACAATGAGGGCCTGGTTCTGAGCGCGGTGGAAAATCTCAGCGGCTCGGACGATCTGATTTCGTTGCGCATGCGCGGCGACACCGAGCGGCCCTTTACCGTGGTCAGGGCCATGGAGGCCGATGCCGAACTGAAGTTCCGTGAAACAGTGACGAACTTGCAGGAGCGGCTCACCGCTTCGCAGCAGGAGATCGCGCAGTTGCAGCATGGCGGCAGCGACAGCGGTATCGCCCTGACGCCGGCGCAAACCGCGGAAATCGAACGGGTGCGGCGCGAAATTGCCGGCACGCGCGCGGTGTTGCGGGATGTGCAGCGCAGCCTGCGCGCGGACATTGATCGGCTGGGCACCATCCTGGCATTTATCAATATCCTTCTGATGCCGCTAATCGTGGCCGGTTTCGCCATCTGGTTCGGCATCCGGCGCCGGGGCCGCGCCCAAACTTCCAGCAACAAGCGCGCAGGCAAAATTGCCGGGGCTGGGACATGATGGACAAGCGCAGCCGCACCCTGATCGGACTAGGCAGCGCCGCGCTGGTCAGCCTTGTTCTGGCAGGCATTGCCCTGGAGCAGCGTGCGGCAGAAGGCCAGCCGCAATACACGCCGACGGAAGTGCTGCCGGGTTTTTCCGCCAACGTGAAAAATTCGGCGTTGATTCAGATCGCCAGCCATAACGGAACGTTCAATGTCGCGAATGTTCCAGGCAAGGGCTGGGTGCTGCCGGGGCATGGCAATTATCCCGCCGATTTCGACGAGGTGCGACATACCTTGATCGGGATGGCGGCGCTGGAAACCATCGCGCCCAAAACCAAACGGGCCGACTGGCTGCATTATCTGTCGCTGGATGCGCCGCCGAAAGGAAGCGGCACCCAGATCACGGTCAAGGACAGTCACGGCGCCGTGCTGGCGTCGTTGATCCTGGGCAATATGGAAGACCTTGGCGATCCCAACGGCACATCCGGCGTGTTTGTGCGCAAGCCGAATGACAGCCAAGCCTGGTTGGCGCGCACGGTGTTCACGCCGCATGGCGATGCCGCGTCCTGGCTTTCCACCGCCGTGCTGAATCTGGGCGGGGTTCGGCTGGAGGAAGTGGCGATGACGCCGGCCAAGGGCCCGGCTTACACGGTTCATCGCGCCCATCCCTCCGACCAGATTTATACTTTGGCGGCGCCCCCCAAGCAGGGCACACCCAATGCCCTGCTGGTCAATTCCATTCCCTATACCATAGCCAATTTCAGCCTGGCGGATGTTCAGCCGGCCGCCGGCATGGATTTCACAAAATCCAGCCACGCCGTGGCACGCAGCTTTGACGGGCTGCTGCTGACGTTCGACATTCTCCAGCAAGGCAGCGATGTCTGGGCGCGGCTTGCCGCCGGGGCCGCACCGGGTGCGGCGCCGACGGTGATCAACGAAGCCGCCGCCATTAACGCGCGCAGTGGAGGCTGGGCCTACAAGCTGCCGGCGGAGAAAGGCAGCGCCTTGACCAACGACCTGACCAAAATCATGACGCCGCAACCGGCACCCCAAGGATCGCAAGGCATGCCGCCGGACATGGCGGGGATGATGCCGCCCGGCGATGCGCCCGCCACGCCGTAAAGCCAGCGCTGCTTGATTTATGGGGGCCGCGCTGCCAAAACGGCGCGACATGGCCGTGAGCGAAGACCTTTATATCCGCGATCTCTGGTACATGCCGGCCTTGTCGTCCAGCCTCAAGCCCGGCCGGATGCGGCGCGAGATGCTGCTGGGCGAGCCGGTGCTGCTGGGCCGGATGCGTGACGGCGCCGCCTTTGCGATGCGCGACATTTGTCCCCATCGCGGCGTGCCGCTGTCGGCGGGCAAAATCCTGCCCGAAAACACCGTCGAGTGCCCCTATCATGGCTGGCGCTTCCGCCGCGACGGGGTGTGCAGCGCCATTCCCTCGCTGGTGGATGGCCAGGAGATGGACCCGGAGAAAATCCGTGTACGGAGTTATCCGGTGCGTGAGCAGGATGGCCTGATCTGGGTCTATGTCGCCGCCAAGCCGGGGACGCCGCCCAGGACCGAGCCGCCGCGCGTGCCAGTGGCAAAGCCCCGCATGCGCTGGACGGAGACGCAAGTCTTTCCCTGCGATATCGACCATGCCGTGATCGGGCTGATGGACCCGGTGCATGCCGCCTATGTCCACGACCATTGGTGGTGGAAGCGCACGCCGCGCCCCAAGGAAAAGCATTACGCCCCCCTGCCCACCGGCTTTGTCATGACCAAGCACAAGCCGAGCAAGCCGGCCTATAGCCTGTTGGGCGAGGTTACGACGGAGATCACCTTTGAGCTGCCTTCCACCCGCTTTGAGATCGTCGAGGGCCGCTTGTTGGGCATCGCCTTCAAGGTGATCGGGCTGACCGTCTGTACGCCCCGCGACGCGGACCATACCGACGTAATGGGAATCATGTATTGGCCGGGCTGGATGAACTTTATCTATCCGTTTTTCTGGGCGGTGGGCCGCACCTTTATCGGCGACGACCGCAAGATCGTGGAACTGCAGCGCGAGGGGCTGAAATTCAGCCCGAATCTGATGCTGATCCAGGATTCGGACATGCCCGCCATCTGGTACCACAGGGTCAAGAAAGCCTGGGCGGAATCGACCGAAAGCGGGACGGAATTTGTCAATCCGGTGCAGGAACGCGTACTGCGCTGGCGGAGCTGATTATGGGCTCGCCCAAAAATCGGATCATGTACATCGAATGCAAGGCCGGGACGTTGAACGGTGTGGCGCGCATCGGGCGCGTGAGCTTTTCCAAAACCGGCCGCAGCGTGGAGTATCAGGGCCGGCGTTTCCAGAAAGTCGGTTCTGGTTACAAATGGAACCATTTCGAGGAAGGAACTTGGGATCACTATTGGATTTCCGGCCCGCGCAAGGACGGCAAGGATCGCCTCAATGCCAAAAGCAGCCTTCCAATTGAGATAGATGAGGACGTCCGAGAAGAATACTGGACCCAGATTCGCGGTATTCCACAGGCGCATAACCGCAAAACGGCGAACTGACACCCCAGGCCCCATTTAAGGGTTGCGCCGCCCGCCCCGCCGCACTAAACGATCCCCTTAACCTACATCCTGGCCGTTCAAAGCGCCTCACCGCGCCGGTCGGTTTTGCGCGAGCCAGCCGGGCCGACAGGCCCGGGCAAACAGAGATAAAGCATGCCGAAACGTGACGATATCCATACGGTCCTGATCATCGGCGCCGGACCTATCGTCATCGGCCAGGCCTGTGAATTCGACTATTCCGGGGCCCAGGCTTGCAAGGCGCTGCGCGAGGAAGGCTATCGGGTGTTGCTGGTCAATTCCAACCCCGCCACCATCATGACCGATCCCGATATGGCCGACGCCACCTATATCGAGCCCATCACCCCGGAATTCGTCGAGAAGATTATCATCCGCGAACGGCCCAATGTGCCGCCGGGCAAGGTGTTCGCGCTTTTGCCCACCATGGGCGGGCAGACCGCGCTCAACACGGCGCTGTCCTTGCGAAAAATCGGGGCCTTGCAGCGCCACAATATCGAACTGATCGGCGCCACCGCCGACGCCATCGACAAGGCAGAAGACCGCGAGCGATTCAAGCAGGCGATGATCGCCATCGGACTGGAAGTGCCCAAGGGCATTACCCTGAAAGGCCAGTTGCGGGAGAAGCGCGATCAGGCCGGCAACACCCTCTATGACGGCAGCGGCAATGTCCTGACCGAGCTGGCGCCGGAAAGTTTTTCCAAGGCCTTGGCGGCGCTGGACCAGGTGGGCCTGCCCGCCGTGATCCGCCCCAGCTTTACCATGGGCGGCACCGGCGGCGGCATCGCCTATAACCGCGAGGAATTCTTTGCCATCGTCGAAGGCGGCCTTGAAGCCTCGCCCACCCGCGAAGTGCTGATCGAGGAATCGGTGCTGGGCTGGAAGGAATTCGAAATGGAGGTGGTGCGCGACAAGGCCGACAACGCCATCATCATCTGCTCGATCGAGAATATCGACGCCATGGGGGTGCATACCGGCGACTCCATCACCATCGCCCCGGCCCTCACCCTGACCGACAAGGAATATCAGCGCATGCGCTCGGCCAGCATCGCGGTGCTGCGCGAGATCGGGGTGGAGACAGGGGGATCGAATGTGCAGTTCGCCGTCAATCCCAAGGACGGGCGGATGGTGGTGATCGAGATGAATCCTCGCGTTTCGCGCTCCTCGGCGCTGGCCTCCAAGGCCACCGGCTTTCCCATCGCCAAGATCGCCGCCAAGCTGGCGGTGGGTTACACGCTGGATGAACTGAAGAATGATATCACCAAGGTGACGCCAGCCAGTTTCGAGCCCACCATCGATTATGTCGTGACCAAGATTCCGCGCTTCGCCTTTGAGAAATTTCCCGGCGCCGAGCCGCTCTTGACCACAGCGATGAAATCGGTGGGCGAAGCCATGGCCATCGGTCGGACATTCGGCGAATCCATCCAGAAAGCGCTGCGCTCGCTGGAAACCGGCCTGACCGGTTTTGACGAGACGCCATTGTCGGCCGACAAGACCGCGATCCGCGCCGCCCTGGCCCAGGCCACGCCGGACCGTTTGCTGAATGCGGCGCAGGCGATGCGGCATGGCTTTGCGCTGGACGAGATCCAGAAGATCACCGGCTATGACCCATGGTTCCTCGGCGAAATCGAAAGCATCATCCTCACCGAGGCGGAAATCCGCAAAAGCGGTCTGCCGCAGGATGCCAAATCCTTTCGCCGCCTGAAAAGCATGGGATTTTCCGATGCCCGCCTGGCCAAACTGACGGGGGCGAAGGAAGGCGATGTGCGGGCGGCGCGGCATGCGCTGGGGGTGCGGCCCTGCTTCAAGCGCATCGATTCCTGCGCCGCCGAGTTCGCCGCCCTGACGCCGTACATGTATTCCACCTATGAAGCGCTGACGGACGGCAAAAGCATTTGCGAGGCCGATCCCAGTGACAAGAAGAAGATCATCATCCTGGGCGGCGGTCCCAACCGCATCGGCCAGGGCATCGAGTTCGACTATTGCTGCTGTCATGCCGCTTTCTCGTTGTCGCGGCGCGGTTATGAAACCATCATGGTCAATTGCAATCCGGAAACCGTTTCCACCGACTACGACACCTCGGACCGGCTCTATTTTGAACCGCTGACAATGGAAGATGTGCTGGAGATCATCGCCAAGGAGCAGGAAAAGGGCATGCTGGCGGGGGTGATCGTGCAGTTCGGAGGGCAGACGCCGCTCAAGCTGGCCAATGGCCTGCGCGATGCGGGCGTGCCGATCCTGGGCACCAGCGCCGACGCCATTGACCTGGCGGAAGACCGCCAACGTTTCCAGAGACTGCTCAACGCGCTGGGCCTGAAACAGCCGCGCAACGCCACGGTGATGACCGCCGACGAAGCCGTGGTCGCGGCCCGCGAGATCGGGTATCCGGTGATCCTAAGGCCCTCATATGTTTTGGGCGGCCGCGGCATGGTGGTGGTGTCGGACGAGGCGCAGCTCAAGACGGAAGTCGCGACCGGCGAATTGTTTCGCATATCCGGCGACAATCCGGTTCTGATTGACGGTTTTCTCAATCGCGCCACCGAAGTGGATGTAGATGCGATCTGCGACGCCAACAGCGATGTCTTCATCGCCGGCATCATGGAGCATATCGAGGAAGCGGGCGTTCACTCCGGCGACAGCGCCTGCTCGCTGCCCCCGCACACATTGACGCCGGAAATCATCGCCGAGATTGAGCGCCAGACCAGGGCGATGGCAGTGGCGCTGAAAGTGCGTGGCCTGATGAACGTGCAATACGCCATCCAGGCAGGCGAGATTTATGTGCTGGAGGTCAATCCCCGTGCCAGCCGTACCGTACCTTTTGTCGCCAAGGCCATTGGCCTGCCAGTGGCGGCCATCGCCAGCCGCGTCATGGCGGGCGAGACATTGGCCTCTTTCAATCTGAAAAAGCCCGCACCGCGCCACATCTCGGTCAAGGAAGCCGTGCTGCCTTTCGCCCGCTTCCCCGGCGTGGATACGGTGCTGGGACCGGAGATGCGCTCCACCGGCGAAGTGATGGGGGTTGATGCCAGTTTCGCCCGCGCCTTCGCCAAGAGCCAGATTGGCGCCGGGACGCGGCTGCCGACCAGCGGCACCGTGTTCTTTTCGGTGAAAGACGGCGACAAGGATCTGGTGGTGGAACCGGCGCGGGCGCTTGCGGCGCAGGGCTTCTCGTTGATCGCCACAAACGGTACCGCCCGCGTCCTGGAAGCCGCAGGCCTGAAGGTTGGTGTGATCAACAAGGTGCTGGAAGGCCGCCCCCATGTGGTCGACGCGCTGAAGAATGGCGAGATTCACCTGGTGTTCAACACCACGGACGGGGCCCAGGCCCTGGCCGACAGTTCCTCCATCCGGCGGGCGGCCCTGACCCTGAAAGTGCCCTATTACACGACCATGGCGGGGGCCAAGGCGGCCACCGAGGCCATCGCCGCTCTGAAGGAAGGGTCACTTGAAGTCGCCCCCCTGCAGTCTTATTCTTAAGGGCGCTTGGTTGAGCGGGTTCTGAAAAGCTCAACAGTATCAAATGTTTACTTTGGCATCAGACCGCAACTCCGGCTCGTAAGGCCGGACGCGGTTTTTTTGCCCTTTTTGGGACCCCGTTTTGGGATTGTGGCGATGGAAAAAATTCCGATGACCGCTTCGGGCTTTCGCGGCCTGGAAGAAGAATTGAACCAGCTCAAGAATGTGGACCGCCATGAGATTATCAAGGCGATTGCCGAAGCGCGCGCCCATGGCGACCTGTCCGAGAACGCCGAATATCACGCCGCCAAGGAGAAGCAGAGCTTCATCGAGGGCCGGGTGATGGAACTGGAAGACCAGATCGGCCGTGCCGAGGTGATCGACATTTCCAAATTGTCGGGCGGCAGCGTCAAGTTCGGCGCCACCGTGACGCTGGTGGACGAGGACACCGACGAGAAGCGCAAATACCAGATCGTGGGCGACGTCGAGTCCGACGCCAAGAAAGGCCGCGTCTCGCTGTCGTCACCCATCGCCCGTGCCTTGATCGGCAAATCAAAAGGGGACACGGTAGAGGTTGCGGCGCCGGGTGGCGCGCGGTCCTACGAGATTCTGAAAGTCGAGTTCGTCTGACGCGGTTCTTTGATCGCTGGCGTCATATAAACCCAAAGCGTTTTACGCGGGCCTTGTAGGCGGCATATTCAGGATAGGCTTCGCTGAGCACCTTCTCTTCGAAGTGGCTGCGCACCACCAGCATCAGGATCACACCCGCCGCCAGCAGGCTGGCCTGTGGCTGCTTGTACAGCATCGCCATGCCCAGAATGGTGACGATCTCGACGGCATAGAGCGGATGGCGGGCAAGAGCGTAGGGACCGCCGGTCACCAACAGGCGTGCTTCCGGCAGGATCGAAAAGGACCGGCCAAGTTTCGCCAGCACCAGGAAAGAGCCTACGCTGCCCACCACCAGCAGCACGGTGGAGACCACTTGCCAATAGAAGGGAAGCGTCACCGGTCCCAGATAGGGAATGCCGACGCTGAGAAAGGTGCCGACAAAGCCGCAGACATTGGGCAGCCAGCCTTTGGAGCGCCTGACCGGATTGCCGCGCATTACGATGAGGTAAACCGCCAGAAGATTGAAGGCGATGGAGGCGAACAATGCGATAAAGCGCATATTGAAATAGAGACTGTCCGGCTGCTCCAGCAGCTGGCGCGCGGCATAGCCCAGCGACGGACGCGCCCGTATCCCCTCGACATAGCCGAACCAGAAAATCAGCGGCAGCCCCATCAGCAGATCATAGGCCTTGGTCTGCTGGAATTTTTCGAAATCGAATCCCATTGTTATTTTCTTCGCTCCGGACGCCGCGCCAAAACTGCCACCATTTCCGCGATCTCGATGAACTTGCCGTCCTGGGCCAACGGCGCCAGCGCCGCACGCAGATCATTTTCAAAATCGGCCTGCCGGTCCCCCAATCTGGCCGGCGTGCAACTGGACATGGAATAGGCGCGGCCGACGATCTCGTCCAGCGCTATCTCGGTCCGGCTGGTGACGCTGAGACCGTCAAGCTGGGTGAAGGCGGATTCGAACAGATAGGGTTCATAGCGGCGATGGCCGCCCGCCTTGCGCCCCGCGGTGCGCGCCGCCGCATCTTTGGAATAGCGGTCGCTAATTTCGCGCGCAGTCTTGAACCAGCGATTTTCGGGGACATCGGGATGGGCATCGTGAAACAACACCACCGCCCCGCCGGGCGTGATGATGCGATCCAGCATTTTGAGGGTGGCAGCGCGATCCATCCAGTGGAACGCCCGGCCGATGGCGACCAGCCGGTAGGGCCCCATCTCGGGCGTCAGTTCGTAGGAGCCGCCACGCCACAGCGAAAGCGTCACGCCCGCCGTCCGGGCCGCCGCCGCTGCCGCCTCCAGCATCAGGGGTTCGGGATCAGCGGCGGTCACGGCCATCCCGGCCTCGGCAAAAGACACCGCCAGGGGGCCCGGCCCGGTTCCCAGATCCAGCACGGCGTCGCCAGGGCGAAGCCCGGCCAGCGCTATCACCCGCCGGATCAGCCGTTCGGGATAAAAAAGGCGATGGTGGTAGAACGCCGCCACGCCCTGAAAACGGGGCGGCTCGTAAGGCTGGACCTGGTTCATGGGAGGCTTTGCTTTGACGGGCTTTGATTTGACGGTCGTGGGCTTATACTGGCTTCCAGTGAGAAGAGCGACGCAGGATTTTGAATGGCCAATATCGCGCTTGTAGATGACGATAAGAACATCCTGGCATCGGTCACCATGCTGCTGGAGCAGGAAGGCTATCATGTCAAAAGCTTCTCCGACCCCGCGGCGGCGCTGACGGCGCTGACCGGCGCGCCGCCCGACCTGGCCATTCTCGACATCAAGATGCCGCGCATGGACGGGCTGGAATTGCTGCGCCGGTTGCGCCAGGGCGCCGCTGACCTGCCGGTGATCTTCCTCACCTCCAAGGATGAGGAGATTGACGAGTTGATGGGTCTGAATGCCGGCGCCGATGATTATATCCGCAAGCCCTTCTCCCAGCGCCTGCTGCTGGAGCGCGTCCGCGCCGTGCTGCGCCGCGCCGACAAGAATGTGCCGGCCCTGCCCGGCGAGCAGAAAAAAGACGCGCTGGTGCGCGGCAAGCTGGCGCTCGATCCCCAGCGCCATGAATGCACCTGGGAGGGCAAGCCGGTGCGCCTCACCGTGACGGAATTTCTGATCCTGCAGGCGCTGGCGCAGCGGCCCGGCTTTGTCAAAAGCCGCGACAGCCTGATGGACGCGGCCTATGACGATCAGGTCTATGTCGATGACCGCACCATCGACAGCCACATCAAAAGGCTGCGCAAGAAGTTCAAGGTGGTGGCCGACGATTTCGACGCGATCGAGACGCTGTACGGCGTGGGCTACCGCTACAAGGAGTAATGTGCGGTTGCCGCATTTCTCGACGCTCACCTGGCGGATTATCGCCTTCAACGCGATCGCCCTGGTCGTTCTCACTGCCGGCGTGATCCTGGTGCAGTCCTCGGGCCGCGGGCTGGTGGAAGAACGGCTGACGGGCGTGCAGGAACAGGCCGCCATCGTCGCCGGGACCCTGGCCGAATATGCCACCGACCCCAACACCCATACCCTGAAAGTGGCGGAGGCCGAACCGCTGTTGCGCCAACTGATTATCCCGACACGGCTGCGGGCGCGATTGTATTTGCCCAGCGGCCATCTGGTGGCGGATACCCGCCTGCTCCTGGCGCGCAACGCGGTGCAGATCGAGGAGCTGCCTGCGCTCGACCGCTGGACGCAGTTTCAGGACTGGGGACGTCGGATCTATGACGGTATCATGGGGGTGCGGCCCTTCGCCCGGCTGGCGCCCTATTCCGAAAGCGGTGATGACGGCCGCATCTACCAGGAAGTGGACGATGCCCTGAGCGGCGCCACCGCCAGTGCCCAGCGGGTGGATGACCAGAACAAGCTTGTGTTGTCGGTGGCGGTGCCGGTCCAACGTTTTCGCGCCATTTACGGCGTGCTGTTCGTTTCCACCGAAGGCGGCGACATCGATGACATTTTGCGCCAGGAACGCTTCACACTGATCGAGGTTTTCCTGGTCGCGTTCGCGGTGATGCTGCTGTCCTCGCTCTATCTGGCCGGCACCATTGCCGAGCCGGTGCGGCGGCTGGCGGCGGCGGCCGACCGGGTACGCCGCGAGGGCCTGGCGGGCCGCGATGCCATCCCGGCCCTGCCGGAGCGCCGCGACGAGATCGGCGACCTGGCCGAGTCGCTCCAGGAAATGACCGCGACACTGTATGACCGCATCGGCGCCACCGAGCGGTTTGCCGCCGATGTTGCGCATGAACTCAAGAATCCGCTGACCTCACTGGCCTCCGCGATGGAAATGCTGGTGCGGGCACCGGACGATGCCGCGCGCCAGAAGCTGGCGGCGCTGGTGCGCGCCGACGTCAAGCGCATTGACCGGCTGATCACCGACATTTCCGACGCATCACGGCTGGATGCCGAATTGTCGCGCGAGAGCCATAACGTGATCGAGCTGCCGCATCTGCTGAAGACCATCGTCGAGATTTACGACGTCACCGAATTGTCCAAGGACCAGACGGTGACGCTGGTGGACGAATTGCCGCCCGGTACGCGCATCATGGGCAATGACGAAAGGCTGGGCCAGGTTTTCCGCAATCTGATTGACAATGCGATCTCGTTCAGCCCTGCGCAGGGCGTCATCCTGGTCAAGGCGCAGCGCCAGCATGGCGTGGCGCGCGTGAGTGTGGAGGATCGCGGCCCCGGCATTCCGCCCGACAATCTGGAATCCATTTTTGCGCGTTTCTATACCGAGCGCCCGGCCATGCATTTCGGCAACAATTCGGGCCTGGGCCTCTCCATCGCGCGCCAGATCACCGAGAATGCCAGCGGCCGCATCTGGGCGGAGAATATCCCCTCGGCCAGCGATTCAAACAGCAGCGGCGGGGCGCGCTTTGTCGTCGAGTTCCCAATTCTTCCATGAGTGGGTCTGCCATGCGCGTCAACATCCATGCCAGTTGTGTCCGTATTCGCGGCAAGGGTGTGCTGCTGCTGGGCGCCAGCGGCGCCGGCAAGTCCGATCTGGCGCTGGAGATGATTGACGGCGGAGCAAAATTGGTCGCCGACGACCGCTGCGATCTTTTTGCGCGCGCGGGAAAGTTGCACGCCGCAGCCCCAGCCAGCATCGCGGGGCTGATCGAACTCAGGGGAATCGGCATCTTGGCGATGCCCCATGCCGGAAGCGTCGCGGTGGCGATGGCCGTGCGGCTGGGACAGAGCCGGAAGAGACTGCCCAAACCCGCCTTTTATGCGCTCCCTGCGCCTCTGAAAGGCGTGGCGCCGGTGCCGCTGATTGTGGTGAACGGCGCCGACGCCAGGGCCGGGGCACGGATCAGAGCCGCTTTGGCGGCTTTTTCGGCAAATGCCTTCCGCGACACTTTTAACTTGGAATAAGGCCGCGATCTCGACATAACCCCCTTTCCCGCACGCGCGGACCCTTCTATTTTCCGCCGCCCACACGGAATCCCCATGATTGGTTTGGTAGTTGTTACGCATGGCCGCCTCGCCCAGGAGTTCATCTCGGCGATGGAACATATGGTCGGTCCGCAAACCCATTTGCGCGCGGTCTGCATCGGCCCGGAAGACGATATCGAGCGGCGCCAGCGCGAAATCGCGGCGGCCGCCAAGTCGGTCGACATGGGCAATGGCGTGGTCATCGCCACCGACATGTTCGGCGGCACGCCCTGCAACCTGGCGCTGACCCTGCTGGAGCGCGGCAAGATTGAAGTCCTGGCGGGCGTCAATCTGCCCAGCCTGATCAAGCTGATCGACATTCGCGCCAAACTGCCGCTGGACCAGGCCGTGAAGGAAGCCATCGAGGCGGGCCGCAAATATATGCGCGCCGGGTCCGCGGACCTCGCTTAATGGACGAGAAACCCCTGAAGGACGGCAAGCTCAGCGCCACCGCCCTGATCACCAACAAGCGCGGCCTGCATGCACGAGCCAGCGCCAAGGTGGTGGAAGCCGCGGCCCGCTTCGAATCCGAAATCACCATCATCCGGGACGGCCAGCGGGTGAACGCCCGTTCCATCATGGGCCTGATGATGCTGGCCGCCAGCCTGGGCAGCGAAATCAGCGTCGAGGCCGAAGGCCCGGATGCGCCCGCCGCCATGACCGCGATGCTGGCCCTGATCGAGGCAAAGTTTGGGGAAGAGTGAACGAAGCCGCATGCGGCTTCGTTCACTCTGCCAAGCACGGCCCCGCGCCAGCGTCTTTGGGCCGTGCGCGGCAGAGTCGCATGCGGCCTTCGTTGCGCCAAGCGTGGCCGCGCGTCAGCGTCTTCGGCCTTGCGCGGCAGTACCGAAAACTCTGCGATCCCGCCCGGCAGTGCCTCAGCGAGCTGCAATTCTGTACGTCTTACGCCACAAGGCTTCTCCACCTTTTTGCCTGGTCGGGCAAAATCGCTATAATCCGGAAGCATAAGCCAGCCTTACGGGCTCACGGTCTGTCAGGGAAAGATACGCGATGGTCAGAATTTGCGCGGTCCTGTTCGCTTTGCTGGGAGCCCTGATTTTTGCCGGCCCGGCTGCGCTGGCCGAGCCGGCGAATCCGGAAATTATGCCGGCCCATCCCGTCATGTGGCACATCAAGGGACCACATGGCGGTCAGGCCACCCTGTTCGGCTCGCTTCACATGTTGCCCGCCAACACCGACTGGCTGACGCCGGACATTTTGCACGCCGTTAATCACAGTGATGTTTTCGTGTTCGAGGTGGCGACCGATCCGCAGTCCCGAACCGTGCTGGACAATCTGATTGATGCGCATGGCAAGCTGCCCGACGGAGAATCCCTGCGCGCCATGCTGCCGCCGGAATCCCAGAGCGATTACGATGCCGCTATCGCCACGGCGCATTTGTCGCCCGCTATCACCGATCATGAACAGCCCTGGCTGGTGTCGCTGCAACTGACATTGGCCGACAGCATGAACAAGAATTATTATCCCGATGCCGGCGTGGATTATGTGCTGATGAGCTGGGCCAACCGGCACGACCGGACCGTGCGCTATCTGGAAACCATCGATCAGCAATTTCAGATGCTGGTGCCGGCGGACAATCATATGCGGCTGGACCTTTTCGAATCCGGCCTCAAGCGTGTCGGGCAAACACAGAATGAACTGGACCCGCTGATCAGCGCCTGGTGCCAAGGCGATGAGCAGAAGCTGGGCGCACTTATGGATGTCAGCTTCGCCTCCGATCCCGAAGCCAAGAAAGCCCTGGTCACCGACCGCAACAAAAAATGGGCGGCACAGATCGAAAAAATGCTGGGCGATTATCGCAGCTTCTTCATCACCGTGGGCGCGGCGCACCTGGCCGGGCCGGACGGCGTGCCTGCGTTGCTGCGGGCGGATGGCTATGAGGTGGATGGGCCGTGACTTGCGGGTGGCCGCAAGTCACGGCGCCAAGCGCGAACGAGCGGCAGCGTAGGTTCGCGCGCGGCAGTTTGCGGGTGGCCGCAAGTCACGGCGCCAAGCGCGAACGAGCGGTAGCGTAGGTTCGCGCGCGGCAGTTTGCGGGTGGCCGCAAGTCGCGGCGCCAAGCGCGAAGGAGCGGCAGCTTCGCTTCGCGTGCCGCAGGTCCGCGCCAACGGGTTGATATTGCTGCAATAAACTTGAAGTTTAGCTAGCATATGCGGAAATCTTTATATCCTTCTTGCCGGGCTCTGACCCGGCTGCTATAGCCAGCCCGCAATTTTCGGGAATCCGCACATGGCCGCCGGCAACGACTATATCGTCAAGGACATCAGCCTGGCCGAATGGGGCCGCAAGGAACTGACGATTGCCGAGATCGAGATGCCGGGGCTGATGGCAACCCGCGCCGAATACGGCCCAAGGCAGATCCTGAAGGGCGCCCGCATCGCCGGCTCGCTGCACATGACCATCCAGACCGGGGTGCTGATCGAAACCCTGAAGGCGCTGGGCGCCGACATTCGCTGGGCCTCGTGCAACATCTATTCGACCCAGGACCATGCCGCCGCCGCCATCGCTGCCGCCGGCATTCCGGTGTTCGCCATCAAGGGCGAAAGCCTCAAGGATTACTGGGACTATACCCGCAAGATCCTGGAATGGGGTGACGGGGGCCTGCCCAACATGATCCTGGATGACGGCGGCGACGCCACCATGCTGGTGCATCATGGCCTGCGCGCCGAAAAGGGCGACACCAAGTTCCTGGATGGCGCCACCAACGAGGAAGAGGAAGTCTTTTTCGCCCTGATCAAGCGCACGCTGAAGGAAAAGCCGGGCTGGTTCGCCGCCCTGGCTGCCAGCATCAAGGGCGTATCGGAGGAAACCACCACCGGCGTGCATCGCCTTTACCAGATGGAAAAGGAAGGCAAGCTGCTGTTCCCCGCCATCAACGTCAATGACAGCGTCACCAAATCCAAATTCGACAATCTCTATGGCTGCCGCGAGTCGCTGGTGGACGGCATCCGCCGCGGCACCGATGTGATGATGGCGGGCAAGGTGGCGATGGTCGCCGGCTTCGGCGATGTCGGCAAAGGCTCGGCCGCATCGCTGCGCCAGGCCGGCTGCCGCGTGCTGGTGTCGGAAATCGATCCGATCTGCGCCCTGCAAGCCGCGATGGAAGGCTATGAGGTTGTGACCATGGAAGATGCCGCCCCCCGGGCCGACATCTTCGTCACCGCCACCGGCAATCTGGACGTGATCACGGTGGAGCATATGCGGGCGATGAAGGACCGCGCCATCGTCTGCAATATCGGCCATTTCGACTCGGAAATTCAGGTCGCGGGCCTGAAAAATCTGAAATGGTTCAACGTCAAGCCGCAGGTCGATGAGATCGAATTTCCCGACGGCAAGCGCATCATCCTGTTGTCCGAAGGCCGGCTGGTCAATCTGGGCAACGCCATGGGCCATCCGTCTTTCGTGATGTCAGCGTCCTTCACCAACCAGACCCTGGCGCAGATCGAGTTGTTCGGGAACACCGGCAAGTATGAGAAAAAGGTCTATACCCTGCCCAAGCGGCTGGACGAGAAAGTCGCCCGCCTGCATCTGGCCAAGATCGGCGTCAAGCTGACCGAGCTTTCCGACAAACAGTCCGATTACATCTCGATCCCGAAGGCGGGTCCTTATAAGCCCGATACTTATAGATATTGATCGCTTGATCCGGTGAGACAGGGCGCGCTACTTAAACCTATGCGCGCCCTTTTTCTTGTCCTGACTTTACCGCTCCTGGCCGGCTGCGATGCCATCGTCCGGCACAATGGCGATTATTTCGAGGCGGGCACGGATGTCGGCCGCTTCACGCTTGATGATCAGGCCTGTGGCGTCATCGCCGATACCGAGAGCTCCTATACCCTGCGCGGGCTGGACGGCACCGGCTATGACCGCAACCGGGTCTTCAATGACGTTTACAGCCGCTGCATGACAGGACGCGGCTATGTCCCCCGTCCCTATTCCAAGAATTGGCTGCCGCAAGGCTGAATCCGCTGGTTTGGCGCAGGCCCGAATAGCCGCTCCGCCGCAATCCTTAACGCCATGATTTGACTCATTAATTATCCACAGGCCCCTACATTTAGGCCTGTTAGCCGCATATAGATTTTCATAATTTCTTAACCACAATAGCTATGCGGACTCGCCCCCTGAAGCTATGTTGTTGATTCAACAGTGATTCGCCGTTTGCGGCAGGGTTAACAGGGGCGGCCGGAATGGGTCCCATCGGGGACGGGGTTAAGGATTCGAGGGTCCAGGGGGGCATCGCCCGCCTGCCGGCTCTTGCCTTATTTCTCCTGGTCCCCCTTCCCGCCCTCGCCGCAGCCCCTGAAAACAGCTTCGACAATGGCCGCCTTATCGTGCTGTCCGCCCTGGCCGCGGGCGCGGTAGCACTGGCCATCGCCGCCTCGCTCTGGGCCCTGGCCGAGCAGCGCGCCGCCCAGCGCATGCGCCGCGCCCTGAAAGGCGCCGGCGCGCGGACACGGGCGGCGGTGGGCGAGCGCGATGCGCTGCTCGGCGCGGGGCGCGAGGCACTGGTGGTATGGGGCCGCGACGGCAGCGGGCCATTCTCGTATGGCGGTGGCGATGCGCTGCTGGAGTCCTGCCTCAAGGGCCCCCAAGTGCTGGCGCTGTCGCAGGCGCTGGATGCGCTGTCCGACAAGGGCACCCAATTCCAGATTGATGTGCAGGATGCCCATGGCCGCAAACTGGTGGCGCGCGGCCGCGCCGTCGGTTCGATGGCGGCGGTATGGCTCGAGGAACCGGCTATCGCCGCTGCGGCCGCGGACTTCCGCGCCATCCTCGACGCCCTGCCGATCCCGGTCTGGCTGCGCGACAAGGCCCTGGCGCTGACCTGGGCCAATCACGCCTTCCTTAGCGCCACATCGACCACCGATCTGGACGCGGCGCGCCGCGATCAGGTATCGCTGGACAAGACCGAGCGCGACCTGGCCGCCAGCGCCCGAAGCCAGAATGTGATGGTGGAAACCAAGCGCTTTGCCGTGGTGGCGGGCCAGCGCCGCGCCATTACCTTCACCGAAATTCCGCTGGGCGATGCCGGCATTATCGGCACCGCCATGGACGTCACAGAAGTCGCGGCGGCGGAAGCGCGGCTGCAGCAGCATGTCGATGCCCATGCCGACACACTCGATAAGCTTCAGACCGCAGTGGCGATCTTCGGCAAGGACCAGAAGCTGACTTTCTACAATCGCGCCTTTGTGAAGCTGTGGGGCTTTCCCGAAGCGTGGCTGGATCGTCATCCCAGCGACGGGGAAATTCTGGACCGGCTTCGCGAGATGCGCAAATTGCCGGAACAGCGCGATTACCAGGCCTGGAAGCGTCAGCGCCTGGCGTTGTATCAGGGCAGCCCGGAAGAAAAGCTTAAAGGGGGCGCCCAGGAAGAGGTCTGGCACATTCCCGGCGGCCAGACCATGCGGGTGGTGGCCCAGCCGCATCCCTTTGGCGGTCTCAGTTTCCTCTATGAAGACGTCAGTGAAAAGCTGGCGCTGGAATCGAGCTACAACACGTCGATCAAAGTGCAGTCCGCCACCCTCGACACTTTGGTCGAAGGTGTCGCGGTGTTCGGGCCCGACGGGCGCATGAAGCTGCACAATGCCGCCTTCGGACGCATCTGGGACATGAGCGAGGCCGAACTGGAAGGCGAGCCGCATATCCGCGGCATCGCGGAAAGCGCCACCCGCAAATTCGGTGACGGCGAGATGTGGGACCGGTTGATCCAGCAGATCGTTTCCGGCGCGGCGCAGCAGCGCGATATGGGCGAAATCGAGCGCAATGACCGCTCCATCCTGTCACTGACGCTGTCGCCGCTGCCCGACGGGGCCACGCTGGTCACATTCGCCGACATCACCGATCGTTTCCGCATCGAAAGCGCGCTGCGCGACCGCGGCGATGCCCTGGAAGCCGCCGACAAGCTGAAATCCGATTTCATCAAGCATGTCAGTTATGAATTGCGCACCCCGCTCAACACCATTCTGGGCTTCTCGGAACATCTGGCCAGCGGCGTGCCGGGAGCGCTCAATCCGCGCCAGAGCGAATATGTTAACGCCATCGTCAGCGGCGCCGGCACACTGAAAGAGCTGGTGAACGACATCCTCGACCTGGCGCTCGTGGAATCGGGCGCGCTGCGGCTGGAACTGGAGCGGATAGATCTTTACGGCCTGCTGGCCGATGTCGCGGCCCATGCCGGTGAATGGGCCGCCAAGGTGGAATTGAAGCTGGAGCTGGATTGCACGCCCGGTGCCGGCGTCTTCCTGGCCGACCAGCGGCGGATGCGCCAGATCGTGTTCAATCTTCTTTCCAATGCCTTCAAATTCACGCCGCGGGGCGGCAAGATCGTCCTGTCAGGCCGTATTGTCGGCGAGGATGTGCAGATTTCGGTGCGCGACAACGGCCCCGGCCTGGCGCCGGAGGTAAAGGCCAATGTGTTCGAGCGTTTCTCGGCCCGCAGCCAGGGCGGCCAGCGCGCCGGCGCGGGGCTCGGGCTGGCGCTGGTCAACCGTTTCCTGGAACTGCATGACGGCTGGGTGGAAATCGAGAGCAACGACAAGGCCGGCGGCACCTGGGTGCGATGCCATATTCCGCGCCGTATCCATGACACGCCGCGCCCGGATGAGCGTAATGAAGGCGGGCAGAGAGTTGCGTACCTCTAATGCTGGCTGGCTGGTAGGCGGACGATCAGCCCATCCATGTCACTTGTGACCCGGATCTGGCACGACAGCCGCGAGTTGGGCGCGGTCACCAGCGCGAAATCCAGCATCGCCTCTTCCGTGTCGGCTATGGGCGGCAGCGAAGCAGTCCAGGCCGGGTCGACATAGACATGACAGGTGGCACAGGCACAGGCGCCGCCGCAATCGGCGTCAATGCCGGGAATGCCGTTCTTGACCGCGCCTTCCATCAGCGACCAGCCCTCGGCGATGTCCACAACATGCTCCTTGCCGTCATGCGCGATGAAGGTGACTTTCGCCATCACGTCATTTGCTTTAAGGGGACAGACAGATCGGCGAGTTTTTCCGGCGCGATGCGGGCGCCTGCGGCTATCCATTTCCTGGCGGCGAGATATTCCGGCGCCGCATTGACCGCCTCCACCGCCGCGACGATGCCATCGCGCAAATGGAATACCGCGAATTTGCGCGCGGCAGGATCGCCGCGCAGCACGATCCGGTCGCCGGACCGCGCCAGGCCGGCAATCTGGAGCTTCAAATCATACTGGTCGGACCAGAACCACGGCACTTCGCTGTAGGTCGCCGGTTTTCCGCTGATCGCCAGGGCGCAATGTTTGGCCTGATCAATGGCGTTCTGCACGCATTCCAGGCGAATGGCGTTGCCTTCGCGGCCAATATGGCGGGTGCAATCGCCCGCCGCGAATATGGACGGATCTTCTGTCATTCCGCTTCTGTTCACCACAATGCCGTCTTCGCAGAAAAGGCCGGACTGCAACGCCAATTCGTCATTCGGCAGCACGCCGATGCCCACCAGCATGATATCGGCGGCATAGTTGTGGCCACCCGCCCGCACCCGTTCAACCTTGCCCTGGCCTGCAATCGCTTCGACGCCAGTGCGCAGCTTCAGGATCACGCCGGCCTTTTCATGTTCGGCGGCAAAGAATTCCGACATCGGGACAGAGACGGCGCGGGCCATCAGCCGGTCCATCGCCTCGAACACCGTGACGTCCAGACCGCGCTTGGCCGCCACAGCCGCCACTTCCAATCCGATATAACCGCCGCCGACGATTGCCAGGCGCGCGCCAGGACGGAAATGCGCCTGCAGACCGTCCACATCGGCAATGCTGCGCAGATAATGCACCCCCGCAAGGTCAGCGCCGGGGCATGTCAGCTCGCGCACCCGCGTGCCGGTGGTCAGCAGCAATTTGTCGTAAGGCAGCCTCTGCCCGTCCGGCAGCTCCACGGTCTTTTCGGCGCGATGGATGGCCCGGACCCTGGTATTCAGAATCAGGCTGCAATCC
>Ga0302320_10002102_pt1 | contig 47397 bp, 85 predicted proteins | sample Bog_T0_3_FD_202130 | JGI IMG/M metagenome (GOLD analysis project Ga0302320, IMG submission 202130) | Peat permafrost microbial communities from Stordalen Mire near Abisko, Sweden - Bog_T0_3 | ecosystem: Environmental > Terrestrial > Soil > Wetlands > Peat | place: Sweden: Abisko, Stordalen Mire... | reverse complement strand
CCCCGGTTGCAGCCGTGGATTGACATGGTAACAGCTACAAAGCAAAAGGAAGGTGAGTAATGGAACTGTTTACTTTCTATTGGCTGGACGGAACCCGTGAGATGCTCATTGGTAAGAGTGTTAACGATGCCCTGAATCAAGCGGGCTATGGTCATGGTGCTTTGAAAGCACTTGACTTCTGGAAGCAGGGAAGTGACAGTTCTTACGTTTGGACTGGTTCCAAATGGAATAAGATTTAGTCTTTGGAGATCTTTGTGCTTGTTCTATGTGGCTGGTGCAAACGATTCGTTAAAGAAGTAGATGGACCAGTTCATTGGGTAACACACGAGTGCTGCCCCATTTGTAAGGAGGCGGTCGAGTTATCATGGAACCCAGAAAGGGAGACAATGCCTTGTGCTTGTGGTAATCCAGAATTCGGGTTCCCTTGTGTATGTGGCTTTACCCACGATCACCCTGGTGATATCGAGTTCACCTGTGAATTCTGTGGTATTTACACTGCTTCCCAAGCAAGGTGTAGCAAGTGTGAAATCATGGACGACGAAGACCGTATTAAAAACACGGTTTAGGAGGAGGGATAAGCAGAGATTCGTTTGATCATCACAAAGTTGGTTAGTACTACCGTAGTACAGGGGCTAGGTGCCCCCAGAACTAAGAGGCAAACCGAAGCTGTATACATCATGTCAATACACAGCGGCAGTCCGTTATGTGATTCTTCCGTATGTAGTGGCAATCCAAGATGTCATATATCGAAGCGGCAGAACATGTCGAGTTAAGTTCTAACTTAGCGGCTAGACATCACAGAGTATAACTTGGCGGCAAGATAACATCTGCCGATGCAAAGCGGTATGGGACGCGGCGGCAAGGTTACATTCCATTACATGTAACATTGCAGCTCGACATTACAAAATTCCACATAGTGGCAAGTTGAGACAAGGCTCAACGAGACGTGGTGGCAAGGTAAGATGAGACGCTACAAGACTGAACTGAGCAGCAAAACTTGACGACTCGTGATCTGATACTTCGAGGCGGCAAAACATCGTGACACCGCTTCCATCTCAACAGTTTTACAATCAAGGGGGCCTATATGGCTACATTTACATCGGACGATGTGGAGGGACGCTTTATAGGCCTCACTGCATCATTGGAAATTCACGCAACATTCTTAACGAAGGTTGTCGGTGGACAACCCGGCGGTGAAGAAGGTGTACGAGCATTCGTCGCCTTTCAGATGAAGCTACCGCAGGAAACGGAAGAACAGAAAATCTTGTTCGAGGAGGCCGTTAGGCGTATACTCAAACAAGAGGTTGGTGAGAAGAAACCAACCATTCAGGTTGACCCAAGCAGTGAAGCTTCGGTAACGGCGGCAGCGCCAGAGATTGTCGAAGTGGAATCTTACGGCGTCAACGTGTTACGGCACAGCGACAAGGGCGTCTGGCTTGGTGACTGGATGATGAAGGCCATGCTCAAGCAGGCAGCCAGCAGAACAGGCTTATTCAAGGGCAAAATCGGCACCAAGGGTAACTTCTCCGAAGGTGGGCGTGTCAGAGCAGTCGGTCAATCGTTGATCGACAGCGACCATCCGAACCATGTCTACATGGTAACGCCAGCCGGCGAACCAGTGAAAACGCACTTCGAGACGTTCATGGGTCGTGTTCAAACACCCAAAGGCGCGGCATCAATCGTCCATGACAGTGAAGTGGCTCCAGAAGGAAGTCGCATTCACTTCGTGTACCGATTCGTTCCGGGCAAGGTCAATGAGGATGACATCCTCAGTATTCTCGCCATGAGTAGCAACTGTGGACTCGGCAGCGTACGAAGCCTCGAATGTGGCAAGTTCCGAGTGGACCAAGCAGAGGTGCTCAACCTGAAAGCTTAGCAAACACGCGATTTTGGTGGTAGGGCTCCTCCTTCATAAACTGGCTAAGACAGCCTACCAAACTATACCATGTACATACTGTCTTAGCCCTCCTATTTCATTTGGAAGGGACAAAGCTGGAGGTGAGCAATGGCTCAATTGTTAGTTGGAACGGATGGGAAGACAACAGGTTTTTACACTGGTAACGTGCCAAAAGGAATGGAATTCCGACTGGTTACGCCAGTGCAAAAGATGGGTGATTGTAAATTACCCATGGAATACGTTTGTGAACATTGTGATCGGCTCGTTTGTTACAGACACTGGGATGTTCTACGTAGATGCTGTGATACATGCAGCCCAACTGCGAACATCGTTTGGAAGGGCTTGCTACGCCGGATCGTAAGTTATCTCAGAGATCCGGGCTACAAGAACAAAACAATCTGTCAACTGTGAGGTGGTATGTCAACAGTTAAGCCGCCTAAGGACCAAATCGAAGCTATCTTAAAGCGGGATGGTGCTACCTGCGTAAGGCAGAAGAAGCACTATGTATACACGCTATCCAACGGCGAAACATTCGTTTTGTCAAAGACGCCTTCAGCGTATAGGTCATACGCTAACCACTTGGCTGAGTTAAAGGGGATGCTTGGCATCAAGCCAAAGGCGAAACCTTACAAGGCAGTAACCTTGGTCGCCAAAGTGGTAAAGAAGAAGGCGAAGAAATCTGTACACAAGCAGTTGCTAGTTGTTAGCAAGTCTGCTGTGGAAGAGCAAGCTCTACGTAATCTTGAGGAGTTGGCCAAGCTTGTGCCAAAACCCAAGGTGGAGACGGAACCAGAAGTATTGGTGTATCATCCAATACGGAAGGTTCGGGAGAGTAAACCCAAAGGTCAAGTGTTCACTTATAAACAAGAAGTTCTTGCTGAAGCAGCCCGCATTCGTAACGAAAACGGGATGCCAGCAATGAACGCCTACTTGGCAGAACAACGTGAGTTGGGTGAAGTGAATACTGTTAAACCAACGAAGGGGAGTGAAGAGATGCCGAGTATTCTGGATTTAAGAATAGCCGGCGCTCGCGAACTCAAGCAGGATTTAGAGCGGCGGATTATTCGCTGTGAGGAGCAGTTCGCGGAAGCCCGGCGAATAATCGATACTGCCGAAGCTGTTAAGGCTGAGGCAGTCCAACAAATGTCAATGGTCAACGAGTTGTTAAACTGGTATGACCTAGCCATGGAAGAGAGCAAGAAGGTAGAACCATTCTTGTCTGTCTTCCAGAAACAAGCTTTAGCGAAGGCTACCGAGCCAAAGAAACAAACACATTCCCGCATACTGAGTCCTTACAAGCCAACGGATATGGTAAGGACGATTATGGAGGAATGGGAGAAAGAACCAGAGAAAACATTCGATGTTCTGGCTCTCATCAAACTACTCGCCAGTCGTGGCATGGACATCGGTACAAGAAAGCAACCGATATATGCCACTGTCCAATCGTTAAAGGACAGAGGTTACATCAAGGCCATCGACAAAGGAGTATATGGGAGGATTCTCCCATCAAACTCCTCAACAGAGGAGACACAACAACCAACCAACAACGTTGGTTGACACAAGTTTGGCCGTTATCGGGCACAGCCTAAGCCGGAACCGTGTCAACGTCTAGACGGCGACACGGTACTAAGGCCACTACCGTTTCTAAGGGGTGGCATACGCAGGGGCTACTATTCCAGAATATATGGTCCCATGGAAACGGCACCGGTTCTTGTTACAAGGAGCAATGATGGAGGAGAAGGAGAGGTTAAGCTGGAAGTTAAACCGTTTTAGCAAAGATACTACTTTGCTATACAGGTTTGACAAGTCTGTTGATAAGGTAGAGAGTAAATCGCCCGGATGGGAGATTCACACTGACCAAACCAAGGAACGTATGAAAGAGCTGTGCTCTGAATACTCACCATGTAGTTGTCAACAGGGATGTGTGTACTGTGAAAGTGGTGAGAGCCCTGAACCATTCCATCCATACTGTTATAGATGTGTGGCTTGGACCAGAACAAGAGATCCAGAACAAGAGATCAAGCGTAGTTTGACCTTACGTGAGCGCTATTTAGCAGCTCGGGACAAACAGCTTAAACAAGTGGTGGTGGTAGAATCTGTAGTCTCCGGGGCCCACAATAGTGGGTAGGATTGACTAGGGTGACTGTATAAGTTACTGGTTCTATCACCCCTTCATTCCCTGCTAAAGCAGGTGTAAATGGGTATACACCCATTATGTAAGGAGGTTCATGGGAAAAGAGATCGATGAACTTAGCGACTCAGTCGCGGAGAATAATACAATGGAACAAGCCAATCAGAACCAGCCAACAACGGCAGCGCCGGCAGTACCAGCTGCTCATTCCAGTCGTACGGCCCCAGTGGGCGCACCGAGTCCTGCAAGGTCGGCTCGGCCAATTGACCTCGAAGTGTCCGGTGAGTACTACCCCGGTCAGGCTGTCTTCAATATCTCGGAGTCAGCATTGGGCGGGACTTTCCAACGGCAGATCCGTTTGGATGTTTGCACCGGCATTCAGATCGTTCGCGACGTTACCGCTGCTCCACGGGCAGCTCAGGAAGTGAACGTTGGCGGGCGTATCCAGCGTTATCGCGGTCGCACGGAGAAAGGCTACACGGAAACCGGTGAGCCTTACATCTCTTTGATCGGTCGATTCCGTAAGGGCGAAACGATTCGTCTGAACGGATTCGGTCCGGACGAAGATGTGCTCAGATCGATCGCCGACAACGAGGAGGTTCTGAGTCTGAACGTTATCGGTCAGCCGATGTACAGCAGGGCGGCACGCGCTGCAGCACTACGTGTAGGCAATGCCGCTGTTCAACAGCAGTTGGAAGGGCAGCACAGCCTCCGCGTTGAGATGTTGGAAGTCAAGTACAAGGACGGTACGTCCGAGATCGTTTCCACCATCCCGAACGCGACCCGCATCAAGTAGTAGACTCCCCGTAGGAGCAATCCTACGGGGATGTTTTGTTGTCTGTTAGACCATCCAATACGGATGGAGATTAAATTGTTGGTACTTAGCGTACCAACAATTTGTCTTCATCATTAGTATAGGAAAGGAGCTGGCTCATGCTGGATATTCTGGAAAGAATGGGGAGCTGGTACGATGATAAGAAACTTACTGTCGTTCGCAAGACAGCTTTACATTCTCTGTCCAAAAGGCTAGCCAGAAACATTGAGCTAGCGAAGAAGCACAAAGCAGCAGGTCTCAAACAGGGAGATGTTATCTTCCAGAGACTTTGGTTAGACTGCGAATCTGCAATCTGTGAGTTCTGCGCAACTTACGAATGCGAACAGGACAAGGTTTATATGCAAGTCCCCGGTTTACAGGGACTGCTTAAACTCTCGAAGGAACCGGAACCGGAAGCCAAGAAGATAGAGCGTTATACGGAGAACACCAAACACGTAGCGTTTGTTGTGGTACCAGCGTTCTTCGTTATAACCATCTTCTGGTCAATGTATTCAGGGCTATTAGTAAGACTGAATCATTTGATCGTTTCCGGACATTGGGGGTGGTAATGGAATTCCACGCTTCGAATCCATACGTTTACATTGGGTATAAGTGTGCCGTCTGTGGCACCACCAAGGGTGAAACTAACACTTGGTTAGTATCCGTTCCAACGAAGGAAGGGATCCTACTATCCAGTTGGGATCCGGCTATCCTACACATCTCTGGGTCTCGTCCTATATGCGGGGCTACCTGCGTACAGAAGGAAAGTTCCATGGCACTTGCTCTTGGTGAGAAAGTCACCAAGCAATCAGTGTCCTCCAGTTCACCTTCCAGTGGCAACGCTAACTTTGTAGAAAACTTTGTAGAAGCCAGAAAGTGAGGCGTCATGCTGAACCTTCTGTTGGCAGCTGTCGGAATGAAGCTAGCTGAAGTTGGTGGTGTCTGGGTATTTGTTTCCTATCGCAAGAGGAAACGTTTGCTTGATGGGACTGATCAAGATCCCATCAGTATACCAATTCTGGATAGTTTGCTAGCTGGACAAGCTGGTGAACCAAACAAGGTTGAAGAGATTGCTACTAAACAGATTGTAAAGCTAACTAGAACAGTGGTGAATACAAGGCTGTTCGAGTTAGGGGTAGCCAACGTAGTGAACCACAACTCCAAGTTCCGAGCAGACGAAGAATTGGACAGTGACGTTAGCTTAGAAACGTAGGAGAGAGTATGGCAGGAATAAGTTCGTTAACTCCCACTGCTAGATCCAGTTTCATAGCAGGCATGGGGTTGTCTGCTCTATCTTGGCTGATGCTATCCCATTTGGATGCAATAGCCGAAGTATTTAAACTAAGTCGTTGGGTCAACCAAGGGAAGTTTTTCAACTGGGTTGCCAATCACAAAGTGCTCACCCTTTTGACTACCGAGTGTCTGAACTATGGGCATACCGGTATCGACAATCCTAACGCAGTTACGTTCGCAGGAGGAGCTACGATTGTGAATGCAATCGTTATCTTCTGTGTTATATGGCCATTGAACAAACTGCGTGGAAAGTCCATTCAGCTAAAGGATGTGGCATGAAAAACATGCTCGCTGTGTTAATTGTCACTTTGGGTACTATATGCCATCTAGTTTTTTTGGTGGCTGTATTCCTGTGTTCTCTCGTTTTGATTGTCATCTGTTGGGAAACCTTGAAGAAGGCACTAAGACGTTGAAAAACACTACGAACAAAACCCTCCGGCTTTGGCCAATAAGGAGTTGAGATCATGTTGAGATGGTTCCTCGGAATACTTAGCATAGGTGCCATTGGCACCGGTGCTTACTTCAGCCTGCGTTCAAGGGAACAACGGCTGGCAGATTATCAATCCGTTTCTGATGGATTGATGAACGGCATTGACGCCACCAAGGGTTATGCGAGTAAGTTGTTCCACACAGAACAGACGCCAACAACCCCAATCCAGTAACTTCTTGGTGCCGTTCTCTTGGATGGGAACGGCACCCTGAAACTACGTAGTATTGTCACAAGGAGAAGGATGAGATGGGAAACGTCCTGAGAAGAATGAGCATGGAGATACCAGCTGTTCAAGAGGCTGATACTTCCAGTGTGGAGTTTGCCAAGAAAGTTCAAGACGAGCTTGGCTACTCCAGACTTTTGGTTGCTGTGAGGACCCCACCAGCAAAACCGCTTCTTAAAGCTTTGAAAGGAATCGATATCACTCCTTTTGATATCGAGGATGTCAAAGCTTACAAGAAAAGTCAAGAGTACATTGGAATGTGGTCAGGAACAAAAGAAAAGTTGAAGTACTTGGCGATAGCAGTGGTACTGATTTTCCCATTAGTTTTGAACATCATCAATTGGTACGATGGTTTCGATTGGGTAGTCAGGCTACCACCGAAATATCAAGAGTTTCTTCAGCCTGCACTAATCTCTGAGAGTGGATTAGTGTTAACGGTCGTCTTGACCGCGTTGAACGCAATAGCGTTGTTAACTGCTGTGACCTGGCTGATCCCTAGCGATAGCTCTCAATGGGGAAGAGGTGAAAGAGTTGAACGGCATTGGAAGTTGTTCACCCTGAGTACGTTTGACAAGGACATAGAACCATTTGTCTTGGAAAAAGCCTTGGAGATAAGTCGTGCTTGTCCTACAGCACAATTGCTCGTAGAAGCTTTGGTAGAGACAAAAGGGCAAAAGGCTCTAGAGGTTATTGAACCGGACCCGTTCCTCGTAGTGATCAATGGTTCAGAGTCTTACTACGTCGAAGTCTGGGACGAGAAGAAATACGAAGAGATTGTCTGGGCGCACGCGGACAAACCGTAGCTCATGCATTATCCTGTTAACCTGATAATTCGCCCTCTTGATAGTTGTTTATCAAGAGGGCCTTTTTGTACAGTAAAAGGAAAATAGAATGAATGCAACTGATCCCATTTGTTCGCGTGAAGAAGCCGCGACACTGCTCAAAGGTTTAAAGCAGGCTTACTATAAACTGAATGAAACTGAACGGGTTATAGTAAGACTTGCTCTGCTGTACAAAGAAGTAACGGTGGATAATGCCCAATCCTAATTGGTTGTTCTTCATAGACTACATTTACCCATCTCTTATGTTGATACTGCTACTCTGGTATGTCAGACGGAACAGATGTAGCAACTTCGGAATGTTTATGTGGGCGTTCTTCGCCATTGGAGTAACTCCAATGGGGACTTTCTTTCTTGCGTATTTGTATTACAATATAAAGGAATCTTTCCACGACGCGACGAACCAAAGGTTCAGATGGGCAAAGCGTATTAACTCTGGAGGTTAACCACATGGAAGCTGTGAAAGAGAGTTGCCCTGGATCTCTGAGTTTTGGGGGGTTGCAAGAAGATGGTCACACAATTTTATGTTTAATGTGTGACTCCTTATTGGAAGCTTCCGACATTCGTTATGATATTAACGATAAACCTAGGTATGGTACCGTACCAATCCATTCACGAAAGTCTAGTACTTCTGGACAGAGTTAAATGGCCAAGAAGAAACTCAGTAGAAGATTGAATTTGTACAGGACATAAGGTACCTCATGGGCACCTGATGAAACCTGATCTTGTTTCACAGGAGATATGATGCCTTGTCAATTTTTCCACAAAGTGGTGTTATCAATAAACGGGCGTCTGAACGTTCGTGAGTGCGGCTTTGATGGACATTATTGTCCTCGCTGTATCCAACAACAAGAATATGATAGAGTTTTAGAAGCAGCAAGGAAAGAAGCTGTAGATAAAGCTCTCAAGGTAAGGCAGGAACTCGACCTACAGGAAGCTTGGGTAACAAACGAGTACCGTAATCGTATGAAGGGTAAACCATACGAAAGGTTAGAGTTCCTAAGGAGCTCCGGTTGGGAACGTACCAGTATGGACAAAGTAAAGGTTAAGGATTCTTCTGGTAGCCTTGTTGAGATGCTTGAAATTCATTGGAAAGCACCAAAGGCTATACTGGATATGTTCTATCCTGCTGATACGAAAGAGATCCTGCTGTTGCAGACCAATGCTTTAAAAGTTCAGATAAGATATAACTACATCAAGACAAGGCAATCAGCCGAGGAAAAGGAGATAGAAAATGGTTAAGCTGGGCGACCGAGCTAAGGATCGAGTAACCGGTTTCACTGGTATTGTCACAGCAGTGACAGTATACCTGAATGGTTGTGTACGTGTTCAGGTTACCCCTGAGAAATTGGACAAGGATGGTAGACCGATAGCAACTGAGTCCTTTGATGTACAGGACTTAGTGTCTGTGAAGTCTGCTATACACGCACCGATTGAACCAGTTGTTAACGTTCCTGTCTTGGCAAAGGAATCTAAAACTGGTGGAGCAGGACGGAAGGAAACAACTTTACCATCTGCAACACGGGGGTAGTCATGAAGTTTTGGCTGGTAGCTTGTGCAGGGTTGGTTGGTATCTACACCATGGTTCAACTCGCCAAACGTAATATGACAGGTTTGGCATCATGGGTTGGATTCTGCTTGTTAACTGTTGTTGGTAACGTTTGTTTCACCCGTGGGTATGAAAACGGAGCCCAAGCAATGGAAAAAGGTTGGGTAGTAAGACATGAAGATACCGGTATGCTATACCCAACCGATACAAATCCCTTCATCGAGGCTGTCAGAAACAGTCCAATAGGGAAGTGACCTATGGTGAAAGCATTCCATCGTTACATTGCTCTGTTGTTAACTGCTCTATTTGCAGCGGTGCTCTGTAAAAATTGCCTAGCCTATCGACGTAAATCACTGAAGTTTAAGCTCTTTAAGAGCATCTGTGACTGGTCTATCATTAGTTTTTTGTCTTGGAAACTTCCTGTTTTACTCGTAGCATGGGCAGTTAACCTCGTGGTTAGACCAATAACATCACACAACATGAAGATCACGGTGGCTGTCTTCGTTGGTATGCTGTTTAATTCCATAAGTATAAGTGCTTTGGAAGTTCTTGCCCTTGTGAGTGTGTTCAGTGTCGACATAATCACAGGGAATTGTGGATTTCTCGGGTATATCAGACAGCAGTGGACTGAGGAGAAATATAATGAACGAAGAACGAATAGTCCCCTTGAGATGTAAAGGAGAAGACGTATGAAGATAGCAGTACTGGGAACCCGTAGGCCAGTAACAACCCAGTTGTATCTAGCTGCGGTTGTAGCAAAAGAATTCTCGGGAAAGGGTTTTGATATATTCACTGGAGGCTCTAGAGGCGTTGATCAATCAGTAATGATGAACTGCAAGGAACCAAAGTTAAATGTTGTAATTCCATGGTTGAGCTATGCCCAAGATATGCTCCCATCTCATGCAAACATTTATTTGTACGATGAGTTTAGGGACCCAGCATGGAGAGATGCTGTGTTCGCTTTCCACCCTAACCCGTCAGTGTTAAGTAAAGGGGCAATTGCAATCCATGCTTGTACCTACGGTGCCGTCGTAGGTAGTGAGCTGTTAGTTGCATTCCCACAGTCCGGTGGGAATGGTGCCACTGCCATAGCAATAAAGATGGCAACCTACTACGACATTCCTGTGATCCCTATCGAACCAGAGTCTGCTATTAGCAAAGGTGAGCTAATGGCTCTGTGTATCGAACGGTTGAGAGAACAAAGCCAACGGAGGGAATATGAATGGAACTCTGTTCAAAGCAATAGCAAGAGCATTGTTCACGGGGATAACGAAGAGTGGTAAGTCACTAACTATCAAGAGGACATCAATTAGTGGTCTTCGTACCGCGTTTTTCAGGGACACCGGTGGAAAACCTGTCCTTGCAATTGAACAAAATCCAAACAAGCCAAGCCTCTGGGGGAAGTTAGCTAGAGAAGGACATGAGGTCGTCCAGTTCCGAGAGAATGGAAACTATGTTGGTGTAGCAGTAGACGGTAAAGTTCTCTGCTACACACGTTCTCTCGGAACTTTGACACCGAAGAAGTGATACATTGGAGATAAGTAATGAGCAAGATTGCCATTATTGGCACTCGTAACCCCAGTCAACGACAACTTGTATTAGCTGCAGCTGCAGCGAGAAAATTCTCCTTCCTCGACTATGTAATCGCTACTGGAGCAGCAATGGGAATTGATCACGCAGCCATGCTAAACGCTACACCCAAGAATCTACGAGTGTATTTGCCTTGGTACTCATACAACTCGGGGATTATACCGAGAGACTGTACACACAAGATTGTGTATGATGAGTTGGTTCATCTGGATTGGAGAGATTCAGTTATACAATACCATCCGAATCCAAGTTTTCTAACACAGGGAGCGTTTAAGCTTCATGCTCGTAACTTCGGTATTATCGAAGGATCTTGTCTTGTGTGTGCATTTCCACAAGAAGATGGCAACGGTGGGACAAGACAAGGCATTCGGATTGCCACTGGTTTAGGTATAAAAGTGGTAACTGTGTTACCAAGTACAACTTTGACTGTGGACAAATTTCTTGTAACTTGTCTAAGAGAGTTAATAGAAAAACCGGTTAGTTCGTAACCTCGGAGAAAGGTTAGATGTTTCATCCATCAAGTGTAAACCTAGACGGTTTGGTTGTAGTCTTTATAATTGCATCGATAATTTGGCTAGCAAACACGGTTGAGTATATACTTGTAAAAGTATATACATTCATATCGTCAATGATGTTCAGAGCACGGCGTAATGAAGGGAGAAAAGATGCCAGGGAGAGTTGTCCATCTGAAGAGGGGTAAATTTGATATTCGGATAGATAGAACAACCGAGCTTGGTAATCCGTTCACTCATCTAGACGTTAACAAGACTTTTGCTACTTTCCAAGTGGATAGTAGACAAGAGTCTGTGGACTGTTACAGAGCTTGGTTGTTAAAGGAAGACTGGGTATACAATCGTTTCCCGGCCCTTTGGCAGAATAGTTGGGAAGTAATGAGGAAAAATATACTTTCTCAACTAACCCAATTACAAGATAAGACTCTTGGATGCTGGTGCTTTCCTTTGAGTTGCCATGGAGATGTGTTAATAGAATTGGCAGAGAGGAGTAAGGACAATGTGTGGTACAAACAGATACTATCCACAGTCGATGGCCCAATCATCTGAAAACCAACCACTTGATAATTCTGATGATGTCAATGTTGACACACTCTCCACGGTTATAGTGGAAAGTGTTATCAATGGACAGATCATTCAGAAGGAAGTCCAAGTTGTTGTACCAACACCTGAGATCGATGTAACTGACAACCTTCCTTGGTAATAGGAGATAAAGTGGAGAAAGCTGACGAAACTGTCAAAAAGGAGTTAGCAGAAGCAAGGGTAGAAGGTTTTATCCTTGAAGCTCTGTCTACCGACCAGTTGGAAATGTTAGCAATATGTAGGAAACACGCGTTTCCTTCTGCTATAATCTCTCGACAGCTTCTGCTATCTATGTTTGCAATTGGGATTACTGAACCAAACACATCTTTTTGGGAATGTGTTAGGTTCGCCATTGTCTTATTGAGCAGGAGCGCAGATAAGGAGAACAAGGAAGAGGAGAACAATGGATAAAAATAACGAGGGTGCCAAGGAACAGGTTATTGCGAAAGCAAGGGAATACTTGAGCGGTGAGAAGTTATCACTATTCGAATCTGTTGTAGAGCTAACGATTGGTAGTGAAGCTTACAACAACTTATTCTTTTACCTTTCCTTGTCCGTTGCTTCTGTTCACCCTGACCTTGGTTACTGGGAAGTTATGAAGAAAAGCATAGAGTTCATAACTTCGTTTGAAGGTGCAACAATGATGAGAACGATATCAGAAGCAGCAGATGAAAGTAATCAGAACTAGGAGAAGGATTTGAGTGGAAAAGGAATCAGTGAATCAGTAAGGAACCATGTATCAACGTGGGTAGACGACGGCTTAATGGATTTGATTTACCCAGAGTATCAGAAAACTGGAGGAAAGGTCCTCAAGGGAGATCTGAAACTACGGATGAAACGTAGTGAAGATTGGAAAAGGGATAACAGAAAGAAATGTGCAAACGGTTACAATCGTGAGTACCACTCCGATAGTATAACCGGTGGCAAGTCAGGAAAGATTAAACTGATTGTTCATTCACCAACATCTGACTACAGCGCCGACTCCTATGTTTTCATGGTAGATGGTAAAGCTGTAGCAGGTGGAAAGACGAAGCTTAAATCTGTTTTGTATAGCAAAGCGGTTCAAGACAAGAAAGTGGAGACTGAATCCTTCGTCAAATTCACTCCTGCTGAGCTACAACAGATAGAAGCAAAGATGATCTATGGTGATGGGCTTGATAGCCTATTCACCTCCCGAGAAGATTAGCAGGAGGTAATATTGATACTCTCTGACTTCAAGATTGGTGAAACATTCTACTGTGATAACAACCCATTCAGATGCACAGACATCGGGACAAGAGTAATAATTGGTATTCCACTGGATAGGAGTGATAACCCAAGCTGGTACAATGGCCCTCCCTATGCTATCTCGGAGTACGTCTTCGATGAAGACGATCTGAAGGTATGTACATCAGCAGTGGAAGGAACACCAACCAACGAATCGAACCAACCACAGATACATATTTGGGGTGGCTTCTGCCTAGAATGTTTCAGAGGAAACATAATAGAAAGAGTGCTTCCTGAATATGAGATAACAGCTAAGAACGGGGTATTGTTCACTGTGAAAAACGCCAAAGTAGGTGTTTGTAGCGAGTGTAACGTTACCTACGTTGATCCAATTGAATCAATTCGCTGGAGAGTCCTCCTAAAAGAGAGAGGATTGGAACCAAGATAAAAGAGATTGCGGAGAAGGGGCGTGGTGGCTACCACAGTAAGCCTGTTCCATTGTACTCAGGTGCCCTTAGCCTAGCCAGCAACCCGCAAGCCACGGTCACGAAGCCTTTAGAACAAGACAGTTCGTGGGACGGTGGCTAACGTTGAAGTTGACCATGCTCTGGACTTCAGCGGACATATAGAACATGGGCTGGGAACGTACAGAGGGTAGCGTTCAGGCTAATCCCACCCTCCGAACTTGGCAAGGTTGTAAATCTTGTTTGCGCACGATGCGCGCTGGTTGGCCAAGGAGGATTTCCAATGGGAAATCGTTACAATCACTATGGTTAAGTAAGAGTACCTTTTACTTAACTTATTTGGGCGTGATGTGCCTATCGTCTAATTAGTAAGCCTTTCTAGACATACTTACTAACAGGGAAGATACCGGCTAATAGATATGCATTGTCTATTAGTCCTTGCCATTTTTAATGGGGGGATGCAAGGTTCGATACTTGCTAGGCACATCTTAGATCAAGGAGACTTACAATGAATCTTATCTTTATTGGCTTCATTACACTAATCATTTTGATGTGTGTATGTAGCTTCGTGATCCTCGAAGACCATAAGTACAGGTGTAACGCACTTATGACTGAACTCTCCTTCATAAAGAAATCAATGCCAAGAAAACCGGGTGATGAGTGTGTTGTATATGGTCACTCTAGTGGTATATGTAGGTTTGGTACTGGTGGCTGTGTGAAAAGACATGAGTTGGTTCAAGGAACAGAGGAAACCTTTGGCGGACATTTTTAGCTAAAGGTTGAAGCTCCCGAATGGAGAAAGTCAAGATGATTAGTAACATGTCAGATGCTGAACTACTGCGTGAAATAAAAAAGAGCAGACCAGACGCAGATCTCAGAGATGTCTCTGCCTTCCGTAGATTTGCCAAAAACTTCCATGCAGAAGATTCAGAAACTTATCAGGAAGCTCACGAGAAAGTAGTTGCTTCAATGGAGTTGCTTGGAGACGAGCTGGATGGTGTCTCAGACGAAGAGGGTTGGTTTATACTCCGTCGTGCTTACAAGAATCTTTGAGGAGGAAGAGAGTTGGTAAAACATGGTAATCCACCATTTATAGAATGCTCAACTCGTGGTTTCAAAAGGCTCAGTGCGTTCTGGGCTAGAATCCGAAGTCGTGGTAACAAGCCCATTGAAGAAATTTACCAAGCAGCCAAGATCTTCGAGGATGGGACAACTGGGTTGTCTTGGAGACAAGCAAAAGGAAGACAAGCAGTAAACATGGAAGCTGTTACCAAATTGTACTCACAGTTATGGGATGAGTACATCGCTGAGAACCCTGAGCTTTTGTTAGTGTTGAAACAAGCTTCAGGTCTAAGTGATATATTTGGCCAGCTTGGCCATGTTTGTCAAGCGACTGAGTTGTGGAGAATAAGGGGAGAAAATGAACCAGTTAAGGAAGAGGTTATTGAGCCTAAGGCTAATGATAACCTTGGTGTTCGTATCAATGCTACTACTGACACCTACGATGAGCCAAGGTCAGGATACAGACCACGTAGTAGTCCCAAAAAGTCTGTTGACAGAATATCAACTACAGCAAGTCCAGAAGACGGATGTGAAGACGGAAGTTCACAGTTGGGTGGGGGTAGGAAAAGAAGTTGGGGTAGCAATCAATGATTCTATGTCTGCTATTAACATTCAAGCCAACAACTTTGCCCAGACACCAGTTGGCAAATTAACTGCTATTGTAGTAGTATGGAAGTTGATAGGCGATAGTCTTATTGGTATATTGGTACATATATCAATGGGATTACTGTTCATGGTTGTTTCCCTATCAATTTGGCTATGGTCATATAAGAAAACGTGTATGACTAGGTCCGTAGTTATTGGTGAGCACTACAACGACAAAGGTAAAAAGATAAGGGACTATAAAATCGCTGAGTACGTTGGTAGTAACTACTATATTAGCCCAAGGGAGTACCACGGGGTAGCAATAGCTTTAATAGCTATCATTACCTTGATAACGCTCTTTACTTATTGATTTTGTAGTGTCAAAGGATAAATGTCAATCATGTTAAAAGTTTCTTGTGTAATGCCTGCTTACTATGGGGACATTGCAAAAATAGCAATTCAATGTTTCCTAAACCAGACCTATGAGAACCGAGAACTCATTGTAGTCGATAACAACCCTAACGATAAGAAGATTCAACATCTTCTTCCTATCAATGACCCAAGGATTGTTTATATACAATGTGAAAAGCGGCCTGTGGGGGCCTTACGCAACTTAGGAACGCTACATGCAACCGGTGAAATCTGTGTTACTTGGGACTGTGATGATTGGTTCGCAGACAATCGTATTCAGGCTCAAGTTGATAGACTGGCTCAGACAGGCAAAGCTGTAACAGGTTGGCATAACATCCTGTTCTTTGACACAGATAACGAGGAATGCTTTAAGTTCTACCATGATCTATTTGTCCATCCACCAAGCGAGTTTTATGCTTGTGGAACAAGTCAAATGTATCTGAAGTCTTGGTGGAAAGAACACCCATTCGTCTCCACGGGTATAGAAGATCAACCATTTATGAAAGAAGCCAGCGAAGTTGGACAGTTAGACTCTTGTGACGCTGAACAATTGTGTGTAGTAAGAGCTCACATTGATAGTGTTTGCCCTATTGTAAAGTATGTAAATCGTGATAAGCAATTTGTCCGAGTCAATGAAGAAGACTTACCACAGGAATTTTGGCGTATGGAAAGAGGTAAGTAAATGCCTGAGAAGGACCGAAACGTTTTGATATGGGCCTACGGTATCCTTTACGCTGAGCCCTATAACGCTGAAGACTTCTTAACAGCTATGGCTCAAGCTATAATTAGTACAGATAAAGAGAACTACGCAATTATATTACCAAGTATTCTTCTTCTGATGAAGCGCTACCCGGAGTATAAATGTAACCTAGATTTGTGGAAAATACCGGGAGTGACAACATGAAAAGCAAAGTTTGGAGATGGGTAAAAACGATATCGAAAGCCCTACTCAGGACTGGATTAGACATCGGACTTGATACTTTTGGTTCTGTTATACAGCCAAGAGTTCAAAACAATCTTCATGCTATGTTGTTACCTAAGTATCCCCGTTCTAGATTGTACACTTCTAGATGGTATCCTACGAGGTCAGTAGATGGAGCTACCCTTAATGAATTCACGCCTAATCCGGCGTTTGCCAAGTACGCGATTCCGAAGGGTTTACCGATCAGTGGCAAGCGTGCGCTTGCGATCGAGAATGATCCGCACTTTATCACAGACTTCTCTGGGGAAATCGAGGAAGGTTACGGTAAAGGAATTAAAACACTGCTTCTTTCTAAGGTCGGTATTGTTAAGATTGGTGAAAGGACCTTTCCCGCCAAAATTAATTACCACTCTCATAATGCAATCAGAGCTGGCTTGCATTACGACCTTGTCGTTGAGGGGGTACCTCCTGGAACAGAGCAGTGGGAACTTAACATACCATCTGGCGAATTCAAGGGGCGCTATGCCTTTGTGACCACTCCGAAGGGAAAGCTTATAGTCCCGATGAAAGACGAAGGCATGGTAATACCAAAACCAGCTTACAGAACGAAGCTGAGAAACTGGCTAAAAACCGTCAACCCAGATGAGTACGTATTTGAACAGAAGTATGATGGTTCACTTTCTAACGTACTCATCATGGACAACTATGCTACCTTTAGAAGCCATAGAGAAGAAGGGGAGACATATTACGACAGGCTTCCACAGTTGGAGCATATAAGTAACACATCAAATTTGTGGTCTTCCAGAAAGTTGTTCAGAGGTCCAAATTTACGTGGATCCCTTGTAAGAGGTGAATTAGTCCATCCCGATGGCCCTGGGAGAATAGGAGGGATCCTAAATGCTTATCCGGAAAAGGCTCGCCAAATTCAGGCGCTCCGTGGTGAGGCCACCTTTGTTGCTTGGGATATTCTCAAGTACCGTGGTAGGGACGTATCAAAGTTGCCATACGGAGAGCGGCGTGCGCTACTTAAGGATACCATTGCCGAAGTTAGGATTTTCAACAAGCACTGGTACGTGAGTGCTGAGAAAGGGCGATACCAGTCACCAGAAGAGTTCTACGATATGGTTATTGCTCAACCAATGCCATATGGTGAAGGAATTGTCGCCAAGTCTGTTGATAGTAAAGTCGGCGAGGGTAATTGGTTCAAAGTAAAGAACACGGATCCTTTTGATCTACCTGTTGTGGAGATCCTTGAAGGATCAGGTAAGTACTCAGGTTCCGTTGGCAGGATGGTTGTTGAGAACCCTGCTAACGGGGCTAGGGGAGAAATTGGTAGCTTCAGTATTACTGATGAGAAGAGACAGTGGATCTGGGACCACAGAGACCAACTAATTGGAGCGGTGGCAAAGATAAAAGCCCAGAATCTAACTGATAGACAAGTCCCAAGGGCTGGTGTATTCCTTGATTTTCACCCAGACAAGGGAAACACTGAAGCTGCAATGTTAATGTACACTGAAAGTTTGGCTGGAGGAGACTCAGCAGAAGCTAAGAACATTCTTTTTGCCCTGAAATCTGCCAAGGGGTGGCACAGGGCGAGCTAATTGGATAAGGAGATACAGAAAAGAGATTGAACCCGGAGGACTTGTATGAATCTGCGTGTGGGTCTAGCAAACAACTTTTATCTGGCAGAACGGGAAAAAAGGATAAAAGAAGCAATTGAAGAATGGCAAAAGGCATGGAGCACAGTAGAATGGAAAGTTGGGGAAACTTGGGGATGGAACGTTCACCATACTATCCCGTGTGAACCACTAACTGCTCCTCCTGAAGAACGGATTCAGTATATCCTTGCTAACAAACCCAAAGTGGAGATAGTGGTAAGGATAAATAACTTTCGTCCAGTTTTCTCTGCTTTACCCGTAGAAGTGATTGAAAAGGGTAAGTCTTTCAGTGATGCTAATCTAGAAGTGATTGAAGCTAACAGAGATCACTGTAAGACGTGCCAAGATCAAGAGAAAGATATATGGACTCTGCCCTCGAAGCGGTGTGACAAAGCTTTGAGGGAGTTCAACACGGCCTTGGACAAGTTCGTTCGCATATGTAATTGTTACAGTGAGGAACTAGATATTTTGCATCGTTTTGATGTGCCAAACACTACTTGGAATCGTAGTAGCATCTTCTAGAAGGTGCAAAGTGGTAGTAATAGAAAAGAAGGTTAGAGTAGATGAAGAGCGGAAAAGACAGCCAAATAGAAGTATCTAATAAGGCTGAAGAGTCATTCTTGGAGGTAGTTGGGAATCATATAAACCTACTAAGGAAAATCGAAAAGTTACACATAGAAAGACCATCAGTACCAGAATTTGTTACACCGAAGTACTTATTGTGGAGAGAAGCTTATGAACCAGTTGCTGCACAATACTGGGACTCAAAGATTGATGTAGTGGAGGCAGCTATTGCGTTCTATCGTGAGAAGCAACGTGGTAAGAAGCCTTGTGTTGAAGAACAGCCAGTCAAAGAGAAAGGGACTGACAAAGCAAGTATCAAGCAGTGCGTCAGGAAGCCTACGAAAAGGAAGAAGTCCAAACAAAGGAAGATTAAACCTTTACCCACGAAAGGAACAATTTAATGGGACGAGAGGATAAGGATCAGCCATCTCCCGAAGTAGAAGGGACTCAGAATGAACCAGTCCCAGAGACCCTTGGTAACGAAGTTACCTCTTCTGAACCTCAGTCTGAAGTTAAGGCGTACAAGGCTGACATTAGAATTACCGAAGCTGTCAAATCAGTTCTTCCGTCTATTTCGGTTCGCCAAGAAGTCAAGAAGATAGCTACCGGCGATGTAGTCAGGAAAGCTGTCATTGACGGTTTGGCAGCGAAGGAAGTCGAGAAGAACGTTCATGCCACTGCTCTCATTCTTGAACTCATCGAGAAGAACGAGCATGAGCGGAAGCGTATCAAACCGAAACCAGCAGGTTTCTCGTTCGATGAGAATGGAAACAAGAAAGTAGTCGGTCAACCTGTGTTCGATCCCGAGCAAGCAGCGCTAATGGAGAATCTGCTCAAAGAACACACGAAACTCCAGAAGGCGTTGCAGCGTGGGTTGGAGGAGAATGACTTTACGCAGATCAGTGAGATCGTCTCCAACAGTAACAAGGGGAACGAGGGGCGGAAGAAGGAATAGGTATGAGCATCTTGGAAGAGCTTCGAGCAAGCGCTCACGAGGAAGCTGGGCTCTTCACAATGGAAGTGTTGTCCAAAGCTCAGGCTCTTGTCATAGCAAGCAGGCTACGTCGCATAAGGCGAAGACAAGCTAGTCCTGTTACCGATCTAGAGAGACAGTATACATATCATCTACATGAATATGTAGCCTGTAAGCTAAAGCTCAGGAAGATTGGGAACATTGATTATGTCCCTCTGATAACGCTTCGGGAGGGTAGTTCATTCCATTTCCGGTTAGAACAGTCCAGAGACCAGCACCGACAGCAAATGTCTATGCTAGAAGACGAAATCACTGGGAAGTCTCTAGAACCATACTGGGAGCGAGGGTATGGAAAAGTTTGGAACGAAGTTTAACAAGTAACAAATTGGAGCAGCCAAGGCTGCCTTAGCCGAGTTTGGAGAATTTGCCAAACTCAATCTTAGGAAAGGGATGGGTTAGCTATATCGGAGGAGGAACATTTTCAGAAGCGAGTTATGGAACGGCAAGAGCATTACGTTCCAAATCAGGGGTAAAGGATTTCGCTTACACCGAGGAGGCAGAAAAGACACAAAAGGTTAATCAGATGCTTGATCCTCTTCGGATCAACAAGAAAGCAATGGGGGTTCTGGAGAGTTGTGACAGTACAGAACACCCTGAATCTTTGCCTGTCATTCTCACGTTTGATGTAACTGGATCAAACTACAGCAACGCTGTCATCGCACAAAAGGAGCTGCCAACTCTGATGGCACGACTGCTGAAAGTGATACCCAATCCACAAGTTGCTGTCTGGTCAAACGATGATTACCTGACTTCAGGTCCATCCTGTATTCAGGTGTCCGATTTTGAATCAGACAATCGTATCGACGACTCGATACGTGCAACTTGGTTAATTGGACGGGGCGGCTCTAACCCGGGAGAGTCTTACGATCTACTGTTGTACTGCGCCGCTCGCAAGACGAAGCTTGACTCACTGGATAAGAGAGGAAAGAAAGGGTACATGTTCCTCTATGCCGACGAGCCAGTGTTCAGTAAAGTGAGCGCGAAACATGTGGAATATGTTTTCGACGATCACATCCAAGCTGACATCCCCATTGAGGAGATCGTCAAAGAAGTTCAAGCAAAGTATCATCTAATGTTCCTTTGGCCTACCAGTGGACAGACAGAGGCCAGAGAGCAGTATGTAAAACTGGTTGGTGATAACAACGTTATCACCGTTCAGAGTCCAAAGCATCTAATCGAAGTCGTTGCCTCAGAGATGGAGAAAGCTGAAGCGACAGACAAGGAGAAAGCCTCCACAGCAACTGCAAGTGGTGGAGAGTTCTTCAGAGAAGAGTCTTAACCATGCATTTGGTGGAAATCTGGGTAGCGTTCGGTCTTGTTATGGCACTACCTTGGATATGGGCCTATACAGAACAGTGTGATCGTAGGAACCGAACTTTGTTATTCGTAGTCGGTTTGGTCATATTTGTTCTGTTAGGCCCTATCACCCTTGTAGTGTCAATGTTAACACCAAGAGATAGTTTCATGGTGTTCACTGAATGGTTAGATAAGAAAATCGAGAGGTGAAACGTCAACTTCTTGTGCTTAACTAAGTAATCAGGAATGCTTCATCCATGTAAGTATTACAGCACAAACTCAAATAGAGATGGAGGTACTAATGGGTATAGCATATCTCGTTGCTGGGATGCTATGGGGCGATTGCGCAAAAGGAGCCCACGTAGAGTATCTAACCCGTACTCACAAAGCTGATTTGATAGTTCGATACAACGGTGGGCCACAAGCTGCACATAACGTTGTTGAATTATCGAGAAGCCATACCTTCCAACAGTTTGGTAGTGGGATGCTACAACCCAATGTGAAGACTTACTTGTCCAAGTTTACATTGGTCAATCCATTCTACATGATGAGAGAAGCAGCTCATCTAATGTCCCTTGGGATAACTGATATATGGGACAGAACATTTGTTGATGGGGATTGCTTGGTAGTCACTCCCTTCCAAATAGCTTTTGGAAGGTTGAGAGAAATTGCCAGAGGGAAGAACAGACACGGTAGCTGTGGACAAGGAATAGGACAAACTCGTAGTGATTCCATTGAATATGGGAACAACGTCCTATTTGCTAAAGACATAGAATCAGAAGAGGTAACACGTAGCAAATTGAGCTTCCTTCACAAGGTGTACCTCGCCAAGCTGAAAGAGCTGCTTCCGACATTGGAAAAGATACCAGTGGACCAGTGGAAAAAGGACTACGACATCATAGTAGATAGTAATGAAGACTGGTCTGAATGGCACAGTCGGATATATAGCAAATGGAACGCTCAGGTAAAGCCACAAGAGTTCCTTTCTGATTTGCTATCAAAATCCACTGCATCTGTGTTCGAGGGGGCACAAGGAGTAATGTTAGATGAGTGGTATGGGACCTATCCGTATAACTCATGGACCAACACAACTTTCAGGAATGCTGATGATTTGCTCAACATTTCTGGGTTCATTGGTAACAGAGTCAGAATTGGCTGTATAAGAACCTACGCCACTCGTCACGGAGTGGGTCCATTCCCAACCGAGGATATGAGATTAACTGGTTTACTGCCAGAAAATCATAACCAGAAAGGCGAGTATCAAGGGGAGTTTCGGGTGGGACACTTGGACATTGGGCTTGTCAATAAGTCCATTAAGATTTGTAAAGGCGTAGATGAAATAGCTTTGTCCCATTTGGACAGGTGGACAGACTATCTGAAGATAATCGACTCAGAGAAGGGTTTGTTTATACAACCCCCGAGTCTAAGCACTTACTTGTCTGTTCTAAAGAATTTGTTGGAACCGACTATCAACACAATCTCGTTTGGACCAAGGTTCGAGGACAGAATGTCAGTTGAGTCCTTCAAAGGTATCTTAAAATGAAAGAGAGTAACAAAAGTGATATTTGTCTTCGGTTCTAACCTCGGGGGTCGCCACGGAGCCGGCGCGGCGTTAACAGCGCTAAGAGAATATGGAGCAATATTAGGAGTGGAAGGTCATATGGGTTTCCACGGGAATAGTTATGCTATTCCCACGAAGGATGGGTCCCTAAGGACATTGACACTCAAAGAGATAAATGTCTACGTAGAGAACTTCATATCTTTTGCTATTAACCAGCAAAAGAGAGAGTTCCAAGTAACTCGTATAGGTTGTGGACGAGCAAGACTACGTGACCAAGACATGGCAAAGATGTTCGAGAACGCACCAAGTAATTGTTACTTCGATGAGAAGTGGGAACTGTACCTTCCACAAGATAAGAAGATTTGGGGAACATTCAAAGGCTAATCTGAAAGTGAGGGCAATGCCTAGAAAAGTATCAAAATGCTCAGGTTGCCTCCGAAGCGTAGCAAGTACTAAGAGGAAAGAATGGAGCTTAGGTAAGCTCGACCGTGCTATGCTTCATTTACACAACCCAGACACGAATATCTATCTATGTCCGTCGTGTAAACCCCTCTGCACAAGCTTCCTAGTAAACGTAACTATCCGGGACGGATGTAAAACTATGGAACATGAAGCACAGGAGAGAAGAAGCATGGAGTTTGTCCTTGGAAAGGATGAGAAAGACGTGGCAGACGCCCCAAACAAGACATTCGAGAAATCACCACCGACGCCTACGCCAAACCCGTTGCACCCGGCTGATTGGAGTCGGTTTCCACGGCCAGAACAGAAACCTCTGAAACAGTTTAGTCTGGAAGACGTGGTAAACGGTAACTCAGTGGTTCTACCATGTACAGGAGTGGAATTTATCCTCACTCGTATCTTGCTTGGAAGTTGTTCATGTGTTTTGGAGTACCACTCACGTTTGGGTGGTGCACACATAGCTTCAGATGCAAAAGGAATGACGCGTGAAGGTTCCCTGTGCATGGCTCAAAAGAAGATCAAGAAGAAGATTTATGTGAATGTCTATCCAGATCCCTTTGGGTACAACGGGTACAAGCTCGTTTCTCATTTAACAGCAAATAGGGCCAGCGACACCGCTGGGGAACTTGCTGTAGCAGTAGCACAGGAGATTGAAATAGAAGAAGAGGAGTAAAGAACCATGTCAGATACCCCAAATGGGGAGAATGGTGACGAGAAGCCAGCGGAAGAACGAGAGAAGAAGCCACTGAAACCGTTTGATTTGAAGAGAGTGCTAAGCCTTGATGCGGTCTGCCTAGAGAAAGACAGAACTACAGTATATGTCTTAACTCGGGTATTGTTATCTGTTAGACCAGTTATGTTGGAATTACACTCTGCATCAAGGAAAATAATAACTTCCTCTTTGGATGGGATTAGTTCTGGCACCTCAGGATTGTTGTATATGGCACCAAAACGGGTTAGAAAAACGGTATACGTGAACGTCTATGAAGGTCAGTCCGGGTATAGTGCAACGGTACATCGGACTGAAACAATAGCCAAAAACAACGTTGGACCAACAACCGTTGCTGTAGCCAACGCAATCGAAGTAGAAGAGGAAGAACAGGAGGAATAATGAGCGTATTGTTGAATGTCCTCCGCTTATTTTTCTGGATAGTAATCGTTATTGCAGCTAGTATGAAATGTGCCGACGCTGTAAACGATGTGAGAAACGGACTACCCCTCTCACAATCGAGAGAGAAGTTCTCAGAGTTAACTTAACCGGAAATCAAGGAGGAACAAGTGAGCTTAGGTGGAAGCCGTGCAACACAAGAGATCGAGACGAAGTTAGCAGGTATACTCGATACGCCTACCCATAAGATTGATCTGATCGAGTTCAGCCAGAGGATGCTTGGGACGATTGGTTATTGCCTAAGAGCTTGGCGTCTCGTCCCAAATCACAGCACTGGGTACACTGAACCAATGGTTTTGCAGGTTGCTCTTGAACCAGAAGAGGCAGAACATTTGGTTAAGGTTCTTTCGATCGAGTTATTTGGGGTAGACCCCTCTGAAACGGAGCTAGGAGAGCTCATCGAAAGAAGTCAAGACTTCAAGGAAAAGATAGTTGAAGACATGGTAAAACCTGCAACCCTCGAAGAAGCGGAAAGCAAAGTTGATATAAACAGGGCAGTTCTGGAAGGTTGGTTGGACAAACACCAGAACGAACTGTCTTATCCATTGTTCCGCTTGTTCATCAGACTTCAGAAGTCAATTGATTTCGCTGATGAGCTGAACGCCACCATGGAAGAGCACGCTGCGGGCGCTCCCAGCGCGACCGCTGGAGGGGCGTGGGAGGCAGGAGGTTGCGACGGGCCGGTGCCCAAAGAGGGGGACGTAGCAGAAGTTACGGCAGAAGAGCCAAAAGAATCAGAAGTTGGAAAAGGGGTACCCGAGGAATAACCATGGGAGATGTATCCATTTTGATGTACATCCTCTTTTTAGTTGTTCTTGGTTCTGGTATTGTAATAGTTCTCAGAACAAAGGGAAAACCAATACCAGAACCTGAACACAGGGAACCCATGACATTTGCTGAGAAGAAAGAAATGGCTGGGTTCGTAGCATCAACAAGTGCTGTCGTAGCCACTGGAGCAGTTCTATTGCCTCTTGGATACGGTGGCCTAAGACTTTGGTATCAAATCTACAAGCCTTGGAAAGATAAGTACTCCGGGGTATGACCTAAACAACAACCCTAAATGACAACAATCCCTAAACGTTAACACTGTTAATGTCGTACGAACACAGAAAGAGTAAATGGTATGGCAGTAGTTAAAACAAAGGCTGTTGTAGTAACAATTCGCCCACACATATCCCCACGGGTTGGGATTGTAATGGAAGGTAAGGAGATTCGCATGCCAAGACGGAAGAATTGGATGGGTTATACCCTGCAATGGGGATTCTTTCCAATTGCTATCGTGCTGTTAATCCTCAAACTAAACAAGCTAGCTTTAGTAGCTTCCTTGTTTGGACTGGCATATTTGATCAACTACGCAGAAGACGAAATAAGTTGGAGCAGAAAGTTAACGCCACCAATACCTCCCAAAACAGATCTAAGACCGTACGGTAGCTAGTAAACCAAGCAGGGAGAGATGAGAAGAGTCCTAAAGATTGTCAAATGGGCATGTATTGTCATTGGCGTAATTCTTTTGTGCCAGGTTATAATAACTGGCATTTGAGTAGGGAGTCAAGAGTTTGAGGATGTCACCAAATAACCTGATAACCTTGGTTCAGAAAGAATGAAGAGGAAGCTGTAAGCAAGGATGAAACCATGTCGTAACAGTGTTGAAAAGTCCAGAGTGTTATTACTGGAGAACAAGATAGAATGGGGAGAAAAACCAGTAGTGATTGTTGATCTAGACGGAACACTGTCAGACTGTAGTCATAGACTACACTACGTTAAATCTCATCCTAAAAACTTCAAACAATTTCACATAGAAGCGTGTAATGACCTTCCAGTGGACATTATAGCTTCTTGGGTACGGACAATCTCTCAAGATTGTAGTATCGTCATCATATCTGGCCGCCCTTCTTTCACAACAGGGGATCTGTCCGTAGAGTGGTTAAGAAAATATGACATTCCTTTCTCTTGGATATTCTTCTGTTGGGAAGGGGATAAGAGACCAGGCGACGTAGTAAAAAAGGAAATTCTGAATGAGTTAGTTAACTCATTACCAAGAGGAAAAGATCAAATTCTGTTCGCCATTGAGGATCGTAAACGGGTTGTTGATATGTGGAGAAGAGAAGGAGTAAGAGTCATTCCCGTGCGTTGTGTTGACGAAGACTTTTAATAGCGTGGCGGGGAAAATAAGATAAAAGTAATACCTATTCATTGTAGCGAATGGGATGCTAGATGAAACTAAGGAGATTATTGTATGAATAGATTCTGGTGGCACTTCCTTATACAATCTCTCAAGATTGTAGTTGTAACATGCGCTGGGTTATATGTCATGAATTGGGGGTTTGTTGCCTTATCCGCTCCCAGTACTCTATTGGCTTTCTTTGGGCTGTTTGTTGTATTGATTAGTTTGTTCATCAGTTGGAAGTACGCAAGTTCTTGGAGTTATAAATTGTTTGGAGAAACATATCATTACCTACAACTTCAGTATCACAAGGAGAACGAAAATGAAACTAAACACAGCGAATCTTAGCTTGATTGTTACTATCTTATCCGCTTGTCTCCTAACCGGTTGTGGCTGGACGTCAGTTGGACCGGGACATGTCGGAATTGTTGTAAACATGGCAGGTTCAAGCAAAGGGGTAACGGATACCCCTGTTCGTACTGGCTGGGTGTTTTATAACCCAATTACCGAGAGTGTGTATGAATACCCAACCTCCATGCAGACAGCGAAATGGACTGCAAGCCCCAACGAGGGCAAGCCAATCGACGAGAGTATCACCTTTACCAACAAAGATTCAATGGTAATTGGTGCTGATATCTCATTGAGTTATTTCCTACATGCAGAGAAAGTTCCATACTTCTATGTAAAGTTCTTGGCACACGACGAAAAAGAAATTGATACGAAATTCACTCACGGGTTCCTTAGAAACATAGCAAGAGACTGCTTCAATGAACATGCCGGCAAGTATGGCATCGAACAAGTTATGGGTGATAACGCAGTTTTCATTGAAGAAACCAAGAAATGCGTTCAAAGCCAAGTATTAGAGTATGGAGCTGAGCTTACTCAGTTCGGGTTCATCGGAGCACCAAGGCCACCTCAATCAGTAATCGATGCTATCAACAATAAGGCACAGGCAAATCAAGTTGCACAGAAGAAGCAGATTGAGCTTATTCAGGTGCAAGCTGATGCAGCTAAACTAGTTGCTCAGTCTGAGGGTGAAGCTAAGGCACAGATTACCAAGGCTACTGGTGAAGCGGAAGCCAATAGAATCAGGAACGCTTCAATCACACCAAACATCTTAAATATGAGAGCACTGGATAACCAGAATGCTGCTATTTGGCGTTGGGATGGTCGTATGCCAGAGTATCTATCCGGTGGTGACAAGGGTGGAAACTTTCTGATTGGAATTCCAAACAAGTAGACAAGCCATGATGGTTTGGTGGTCAGAAGTAGACAAATACGAAGGGTAGTGTACTTTACTACTTTATAACTTACACTACCCCCTTTTAGTCCTGAGTACTTGGGATAAGATTGAACAAGGAATATATGCCAGAGATAAGTAGTTTAGAAGCTGCTAGGAAAGTAGCTAAGACGTTAAAGCAAAATAACTTCAAAGTCTTCCTTGTAGGTAGGTGTGTTAGAAACCTTCTTATGAACAAGGAACCGAAAGACTTTGATATATGTACTTCAGCTAAACCCAATGAAGTAATGGATCTATTTCCCCACAATATTCCAATTGGAGTAGAATTCGGAGTTGTAAAAGTCCTTGTTGATATAGATGGTGTAGATCACTCCATAGAAGTAGCTACATTGAGAAGTGATTCTACTGAGTATTCAGACCTTCGTAGACCGGATAGTGTTATATTTACTGATCAAGAATGTATTGACGCTGGTCGTAGAGATTTTAGGATGAATGGGATATTGATGAACCCAGAGTCAATGGAAGTTATTGATTATGTTGGTGGTAAATATGATATATCAATACGAAGGATTGGTTGTATTGGTGACCCTAACATTCGTTTCCAAGAGGATCCTCTTCGAATGTTAAGAGCTGTTAGATTCGTGTCACAACTTGGGTTTCAGATAGAATTTGAGACATTACGAGCAATTCGTAATAATGCAAATTTGATGATTAGGGTTTCGCGAGAACGTGTTAGAGACGAAATGACAAAGCTCATAACGGGGGAACACGTCGGTGACGCTTTGTTCTGTCTTCAGAGAACTAATTTATACACCAAAATCTATGAGCAACAACCAAATTCCCTTTTTAATATAGTAGATCAAACTGTCAATTTCGACAAGATTGGACAAGTTAAAGATCCAATCTTAGCATGGTGTTGTCTTTTGTATACAACTGGTATATATTGGAATATTGGGGATGTATTAAAATATCTCAAATTCTCTAACGAAGACAGAAATACAATCTCAGAGATGGTGCAAATAGTAATTGATCTTAGGTCTAATAGGCTTACTTCACTATGTGAAAGAAGGAAGCTTGCCAACAAGCCAAATATAAACAGAGCTATAGAATTACTATGGATTCTAGTTAATGCTAAGATCATCTCTATAAATATGGAGAATACCATAGGGTATATAACTGCTGCTAAGACTCTTGGATTCCCCAAACCATTGGTTACTGGCGACGATCTCACCGAGTGGGGATTCACCCCCAGTAATGAATATAAAAGAATGTTGGAGCGTGCTTTTGACTATCAACTAGAGAACCCTAGTTATGGTAAAGATTCAATTAAGAAAGCAATCTGTGAAGTTTGGTATAAACATGTCAATAGACTTCTGAAAACTGGATTCTTCTCCGACCAATCCAAGGTTATCCGTATAGCAGCAAAGTGCCCCAAATGTAAAGGAACTATGATGTTCACTACTGGGGTTAGGATGAAGGATAAAAACAGTAATGAGATAAATTATCCTCATGGAATGGTAAAAACCACTATCAGGGAAGAATACAATTGTAAAAATGATACAAAAGAGTTCATAATGTGTACAAATTGTCATAGAAGGAAACGAAAGGATTCATTCACCGTCCTAAAAGACGTGTAAGGAAGGTCCATATGGCTGAGCAGACACTAGCTGATGTGTATAAATATATAGTTGGGAAGAAACCAAAAAGCAAAGCTCAACTTGATATGGTTAAAAACCATGCTAAAGAGTGCTTTGATTTCTCCGTAGCAGAGCTCGATAAGGCTTGTGATTTATTCACAAACACTTGTAGAGTAGGAACTGGGGACCCAAATCATTTGAGCGCGGCTACTATCAAAGCTTGTGTTAGTGCCATTCGCTCTGCCGTGAGAATATGTATTGACGAAGGGTTCATTCCAACTATACCAACTGGGTTCAAGATTGAGAAGCGGGGAAAGAAATTCCGCTTGGTTACCCCGGGGAGTAAGAAACTTACAACAAACAAAGACAAGAAAGAAAAGAGATATGTCATACATAATCAGTTATGTGAGGAAATCTCATTGTTAGGTCTTAACGTTCATCAATACAACGAGAAGGTGAAGCATCCAGAGGGTGATAAAGAACTGAACGTTTCAATAGACAAACTCTTGTCTTTACATAAAGAACTTAAACCAAAGTTAATGGAGGCAAGAGCGATATGGATCTCGATATTCGAGAACGTAGTCTTCGGCGCACGCGTTCTCAACGAGAGCAGCTCGATACTGACGGAAAAAGGCGTTCGAGAATTGGATGGCTTAGATATATCTCCGCTCTTCGATCGTCTGCTAGAGGTGAATATATCTGGTTCGCAGCAGACGACATGTCCGACTATGACGAAGTCGCCCTCTTGTTTGGACGAGTCCACATCGTCGAGAATAGATCGAGTGGATTAGAGGAAAAGAAGAGAAATATTCATCATCTTTCCGCTGTTCTACCAGACAAGCCGATAAGTTTTAACGAATTTATACGTACAACAGATACAGTGTTTAACGGTGCTAATCTAGACTTTTGCTGTCACTTTTGTATGAAAATAGTAGAGGATTTAACACTACTATTTAATAGACGTAGATTATCTGACGAAGCCCTGCTGTTTATGACAGTTGCCGACCGCACTATGGCATCAATGGGTTCCGATAGGTATTACAACCCGAAATTCTCGCGAGATGAGATAAATCTAGTTGTAAAAGGATTAGCCATATGCGGTGGCTATGAACTAACCAATCTCGGAGAAGATATAAACTTCTCTTACAAGAGTGGTATTTACACCATGCATACATTTGGATGGTGCGTAACGAGGAAATAATGAGCACAAAGAAGTTAGGTAACAAAAAGCCTACCAAGAAAGTGACCATCAGTAATACAGACAAGAAGACGATGGTAGATTTGCACAAGAAGGGGTATACTTGTACAAATATTGGTAAGGCATTTAGTATTTCTACACAAGCCGTGGCGGCATATGTTGCTTGGGCGAAAATTAGACGAGAACAGTCTTTAGCAAGTCGTTAACTATGTTCCAATACTTGGACTTAGCAATAGGTGCGCTACTAAACAGAACCCTGCTAAAGCTAAGTAGTATAAGGGGAGGAAATGCCTAACGCATCGAGAGTTTCAACCGTTCATGTAAATCTAAACCCAATATTTGGGGTATTAGGCATAGTTTTTGTTGTACTCAAACTATGTCATATAATTACATGGTCTTGGTGGTTAGTACTCCTCCCTTTCTATATAAGTTGGGTTATAACGATACCCTTCGCCTTAATCGTGTTAGTTATAGTGGTGATCGATGAAGTTGTAACCACTATTTCACAACACTTTAGAAGATTAACAAAAGATAAAAGAAAAAACTAATATTAAGTTCAGTTGTAAGCGCTGAAAAAGAGACAGGGAATTTATCTTGTCCTTTCGGAGAAAGCAATGCCCAAAAAGAAAGCAGTAGTCACCAAGAAGAAGGCATCCAAGAAAGTCGTAAAGAAGGATGTCCCGAAGACAACGAAGAAAGTTGTCGAGACCGTTAAACCGGATGTGAAAGAACCGAGCGTCAAGAAGCTAGAGAAGAAGAAAGTGAAAGGAGCGCCAGTAGCCCCAGAGGTTAAGCCTCCAATTGCTACTCCTCCATCGGAACCAGTTGGGATCCCTGAGAAGACCCCTGTCAACGAACCCGACGACACCGATATCGGTAACTTTGATGGCGACGACGTAATCAACGACTACTAACTAGTAAAGGGAGGGTGTAACAACCCTCCCGATCCACTTGGAGGTGGAGTGTATGAAAAGTTCAAAGCTGACAATGTATACGTTGTTGGTTATGATGATGGTGTTTTCAACGTCAGGTTGGGTCATGGCTCAATCTCTATTGTGTGACAACATTGTCATTGACCAAGCAAATCTGTTTGGAAAAGGTATTACAACAGTAGAAACCGCTGCGAACAGGTTGGTTCAACAAGGCGCTGATGTCCGAATAAGGACAGTCGGGTATAGCACCAACCTCGATATCACAGAAAAACAGATGGAGAACCAATGTGCCTCTTGGGAAAGTGGCAGCGGTGGACGTAAAAGTACACTCATTGTTTTTATGTTAGCCGGGAATCATAAAGTAGGAATAATGTATGGTTCCGCTTGGCATTCCGCACTAGACGGAAATTGGAACCGGATCATGACGTCCTATATGATCCCAAGATTCAAAGACGGTAACTATGCACTTGGCATGTCTACTGGTATCGAACAATTCTCACTTCGATTAGCGGCTTCCAAAGATGAAGCTCTACACCCAGTCCAGAACACAACCAATGTCCAAGCAACGGACTATAAAGGTTTATGGACTGTACTACTATGGTGTCTTGGATTGGGGTTCTTAATCTTCATTATTGCCGCAGGGTATATCGCTTGCACCCGTTGGGCAGAAATAAGAGATGCCAAAGCAAAAGCGAAGAGGTTAGCTCAAGTTACAAAGAATCAATGTATTGCGCTAGTTCTTACCCTCAAATCAGCGTTCCAGAGTGATCCACCAGAGAAATCCATTCAAGATATGTTTGATACGTATATGGAAGAGTTTTCCAATATGGAGAACTCAGACTCGATGGACCCCAAACAAAGTATGACAGAAGATGGTTATCAAGCCATTACCAAAGAATATCGAATCCTCATCGATAAGTTCGAGTCTCTACGTTCAGCACACAAATATGTACAGAGCCCAATGGCAACGGAACAGCCGGCTGAACAAGGACCCCCCATTGACACTGCCGATGTAAATGATACCACTGGATACAACCAAGTTAGGCATCATCACCAGCACCATAACATAGAACAAAGACCGACTTATGAACCAACACCGACATCAACTCCCAACAATGATTTATTGACTGGTGTTCTCATCGGCGAATCTATAAACAATCGACCACGTGTGGAAGAGATTCGTCGCGAAGAACCAAGACGAGAAGAATCAACGTACAGAGCTCCAGATCCAGAACCAGATCGTGAAAGCGAGTCTGGTGGCTCATCCAGTTGGGGTAGTTCTGATTCCAGTTCTAGCTTTGACAGCGGCGGGAGTAGCAGCTTTGACAGTAGCAGCAGTTCCGACAGCGGCGGCGGTGGTAGTAGCGATTTCTAAGAAGAAGGGAAAGGCAATGACAGGAATTTTTAGCAAGCTCAGAACGATTGGACTTGGTGAGACCCATGATCTACTTGACAAAGTGATCGATCTTAACAGTCCATCTGCTCTTCGGCAGTATGTAAGGGATCTGGAAGAGGCTCTTGACCAGCTACGTGGAGAAGCAGCGGTAGCAGCAGCTACAGTTCACACGACAAAGCGTGAGATCGACGATCTCAATGCAAAAATCGAGACCTCCAGAATTACAGCAACGAAGCTGAAAAACAACGGGCATCCTGATCAGGCTTTGGAAAAAGCAAAGGAAATTGTTCGGTTACAGAATGAAGTAACCAACAAGCAGGCTTTGTTGATTTCAGAGACGGAAACATCGAACAAGATGGACATTTCAGTCGCCAATATTACCAGTAAGCATGCAGAGATGTTGAGCAAAGTTCGTGAACTTGAGGCACTAAATCAGTCCTCGAAGGCTCAAACTCATGCAGCAACTGCTCTTGAGCACGCGGGTAGATTAGTAGGCAGTGGGGCAGATATCTCTGTCGATGATGTTGAAGGGCGCATGCGAGCACAGAATGATATAGCCACAGAGAAGTTGAACCGTGCCATGGGAGCTGTCACTACATCTGAAGATCCTGAGACAACGGCAGCCGCAGAAGATTTGCTGAAGAATATGTAATAGTCTTCAGTATGCGGAATCGCCGCATGGAAGATGGTGAAATTATTGACAAGCAAACAGTTGAACCTACATGGATTAACTATCATGATGATATGCCTGCTATTCTTCCCAACACCAATTATGGCTGGGGGACGTGGCAATGTCCTACAGGGTACGTACTCGAAAAGCACGAACACCCTGCAGGGACCAATCTCGTTATCATTGATAGTAAGCCAACGTGTAAAGGTTCAGATTAACCTGCCCCTCGATGACACCGCTAATCGAGGGAGAGGAGAAACAGCGGTAGATGTTAATTAACCTTTTGCTACACACTGGTTTCACCGGGATTTGGCAGCGGTTTGGGGACCGCAACGCTGTAGGGAACATCGTCCAGATTTCCGGGGCCGCCAACAAGAGCGTGGAATATGTGTGTAGTTATTACTATTAGGCCAATTACCTATTTGATCCTAGTTAATTCTAATAGTAAGGGCTTGCTGGGAGCCTTCAATCCCAGCCAAATTTAGGAGTATATGCCAACACCAAAGAGTAAAGCCTCAAAAAGGAAGATGAGGCGTTGGAGATTCATAGTAGACGCTTCACATCCAGATGGTCGTAGAACTCAGAATTTAGATTCTAGGTTAACATTCGGCACTAGCAAAGACGCTCAAGAAGCAGCAGAAGATATATGTAAAGAGTATATAGAAGATGAACGTGCCAAAGAGTGGACCATCAAAATTATTCCAGAGGGTCTAGAAACGGTTTCTTTTGAGACATTCAAACAACTAAGAGGATTAGAACTAGACATCTCTATACAACGTAATGTAGCTATGGAAGCTTGTTCTCGTTGGTGTGCTGGAGAGAACCCACCAGCGATATCTAGAGAAGAAACATATGTTAAGATGTGGTTAGATGTAAGTTCTTCAATGCGTAAAACATTGAAAGATAAACAAGGGGATATTGAAATCATAGACGAAGGAAACTTCGCCGAACAGAACGAAGCGGTAGATATGAACGAGTTGCAAGAACTTGCTTACTCTCCACTTCCAAGAGAAGAGTAAATAGATGAATAACACTTTTGTTTTAAAAGACACCAGTCTAGGAAATACAGTACTCGGTAGATGGACTAACATTACTTCCATAAGAGATAGGACTACTCAGGGGTATACCGTCCAAGTTATCCTAGAGAGAGAAGTTAGTAAAGACGATCGTGAAATTAATATTCTAGTAGCTATTATCAACCTAGACTCTGGTCAAAGGATTGAGCTAGAAGATGAAGAGAGTACAACTGTACAAAACGGTATACCAACACGATTCTAATAATCTTTATCACAAAAAACATCCTCAGATTAAGTCTGAGGATGTTTTGTCTTAATTACGAAGAAAATTAGACGTGAACTTCAACACAGCAAACAGCAACTCCCTCTGGAACTGGTTCTGAAATTCCATCAGGTGAATCTATTTCCGAAGCTGGAGCTAGTGTAACAGTACTAGAAGTACCAGTAACTATATTATCAACCACAACAAGTGTGATAGACTTGTCTGCACTAGAAGCAGTTACTTCTTGACGTAGTGTTCCTGCTCTGGGGGTTAGTTGGTTCAAGCCAACACAAGATGCGTAGCAAGCAGATAGGTAACTGGTACTAGTCATTCCAGTTAGAGTATTTGTAGGGGTAGACCCCTTTGTTAAGGAAACGAAAGCGGCTTGTGGGAAAGCAGTAGCGACAGCGACATTAGCGCCAGTGTACGACTGAACTGCTACAGCACATGTAGAACCACTTACTAGGGTTACAGTTAGCGAGGAAGCTGCTGTAGCACTAGCGACTGTTACCCATGCTTCTGCGTCTATAGCATCATCATAAGATACTAAGTCATCAACGGTGTCACCAGCTATATTGCTATTATAATCATGAACAGCGTTTTCAGAGGTTCCTGATGTTTTCTTAACGTAAACGTTTCCAGCGGTATCTGTAACACTTAGAACTGTGACATTCGCCGATTTAACGGCGACGTAAACTACAACGGCGTCACCAGAGGCAGTAACGAACGGGACGTTCAGCGTACTTGCAGTACTGTCCAGATTCACCTTACCAGCGAAAGTTTTTGCGGCAATAGCCATAGTTTGAATTCTCCTAGGGGAAGTTATTTCTTACTTCCTATCACTATTTAGTATAGGATAACTATACTAGAAAGAAGAAGATCGGTTGAAAATACGTCAAACATTCGAAAAGAAAGTATCCTTATCATAGGAGAGATATCATGTATCATGAAATCACACTCACGCCTGCACCAAAGAAGGAAGACTTTTATGCATCTTCTCTCCTAGTAGGGCAGTATGCGATCCTACTTGAAAATTACCGTGGTGGAAAGCATATTGTCACCAAAGTCTATGGTGGAGACATAGTGTCTATTACAGATCCATCTGAGGTGTGGGAAGGAAGTTGCCCTCTCAGAGCTCGCTTGCTCCTTCCCGGGGAAGTGATCACAATCAAAATCAGGTACTAGGAGGTCTTGTTTATGGACAAAGCAATGTCTACTCCTACAGGGTTTCAATACTGGTTTGGAGTTGAATGGTTGAGCTATCTTGCAGCTATGGACTTCTTACTGGATCAAGGCTTTACTGGAGAACATGCTGCTTCGTACCTTCTGGAGCTTGAAAAAGAGTTTAGGAATAAACTGAAATGAGTTATCCAAGGATTAGCAATTCAATTGCTGGTTTAATCATAGCATCAGGAATTTCTCTGATGTTTTGGATCATAATCATTCTGATTATGCGCTAGAGGAAGAGGCTTATCATGGAAGACAAAGATTTGAAGGCATTACTTGAATTCGATGCCCTTGGCGCTGCTGAGAAGATTACCGGCGGTGACTACAAGACAGATGGGAAGGCTAGAGCAATAGGTTCCCTCTTGTACTGCAAAAAGAGCACTTTGCTAGAAAAAGAGCTCACAGCTCTTGATGATACTACTTTCTCCAATAAGCTGGACCGTTACCAGCGGATTGTTGAAGAGGAGGGGTTCAAGAAGGTGATGGAACTAGCTATCCCATCAACAGAACAGTGTGGCTCTATTCACGATGGTGATAAGTTTTTTGTGTACTACCACCCAGATGGCATGCTCCTTCGGTTTGACACTTATGGCGTGGGCATCAATAGCTCAACATTGTTGTTCAATCTGTACTGTGAAGATGTGGATGCTATGAGCAAAGCTCGATGTGATCTTAAGTGCTCAAGTTACCCAATTGATAAGCTCAATTTCTCGGGTGATTTCGATGGGCGAGAAGCATTACGATTCCACATCCGAGAGCTACGGAATCACGGAACTTTGCTCAATCCTTGGTTGGAACAGCCTTTTATCTGGCTTCTGCATTGGGCAGATACCAAAGATGGGTATGACTACGAAGCCATCAACAAGGAGCGGCTTGCTATGCTTCCTGAAGAAGTCCAGAAAATGGTTGGTATTTAGAGGAGATAAGAAGTGGCAAAAGCAGAAAGAATGATTGAACAAGTTCCAGTAACTACATATGAAAAAAGAGTAGTAGGTGTTACTCTTTTTTTAACATCAGCAGAAGCTGAAGTTTTAGCTGGTATTCTCCGAAGAATTGGAGGAGGAGGAAGAGTAGGAAATAACAAAAAGCGTCTGCTGGACATAAGTAATTCTCTAGAAGAATTAGGATATTGTTTAGATATTCCAGAAGAAGAAATTCAACCTGAAAATAGAGCTATTTATTTCAAGTAAATACTGATCTCGTGAAGCTTAGTGATTTAAAGTGATAATGTAAATAGGAAACGGCTCGTAGCTCAACGGTAGAGCCAACCGCTCATAATGGTTAGGTCGCTGGTTCGACACCAGCCGAGCCGACCAATTTACATTCCAACAATATCAATAGATGTGGAGAAAGATGGAGAACGAAGAAGTACTTCCTCAGGAAGTAGAACAGAAGATAAAAGAAACAGAGCCAGAAGGACAGGTAATCGAGCAGGTTATTGTCCCGTCTTATCGTACAAAGCTAGTATGTAGCTCTTGTGGAAGAGAAGACTTTCATACAGGGATACTACGTAATTGTAGAGGGTTATACGAACTACTCTGTAAACAGAATGACGGAAGTGGATGCTACCCTAATTCCTCTCAGGTCTTATGCCGCTGGACTGATTCAGATCAACTGCCTTGTAACCAGTTAGCTGAATACGAAGTTCTTGATTCAACGGGGCGTAAGATTACAGAGAGTTGTTCTGAGCATCTAGGAAGAATGTTGATAAAAGGAACTACAGAAGCACATCAAATATATCCACTTAAGGAATAAAGGTAAAGTAAGATGAGTGAATTGTATACGACGCGCATTGACGTGCCAGAAGATAAGATCAAGGTAATCGTCGACAATCTAAACGTGAATCTTGCTAATACCATGCTGGCACAAATGGATATAAAATTTGCACACTGGAATGTGAAAGGGGATGGATTTCATCCTACACATCTACTATTTGATCAAATCTATGATTATATGGCAGATGCTAGCGATACTATCGCCGAGCGAATAACAGCTCTAGGTGGTGTACCAGAAGGTAAACCTTGGATGGTTACAAACAATAGTCAAGGTTTTACTTACGCTGGTATCTATGATGACAATTGTAGAACCCACATAGAAAAGATGTCAGATTATATCAGTGACATTTCCAATGCAATGAGGAAAGGTATGAAAGTCTCCAGTGAGAATGGGGATCTAATAACCCAAGACGTATATATTGGGTTAGTAAGAGGATTAGAAAAGTTCCTCTATTTCTTGGAAGCAAGTTTACGCGCTTAAAGGAAACTATGATTATCAAATTCAAGACTGAATCTGGAGCGGAATACACATTAAATGAAGAGGTCGGAACTTGGATAAGAGGTGGCGATACTAAATATAACATACGAACTACTGACGGGGTTATGACCTCACATTCGAATGTTAAGATAGGCGAACCAGTAGAAATCTTGGGGCCTCCTCTTACAGAAGGAACTGATATTAGACTTATTACGACTACCCCAGTAGCAGAAATAAGTGAAAGCGTGGCTCTTTAACTTATGGTAGGTAAAGTGGCGGTCTCATAAGCCGCATAGCCTAGTTCGACCCTAGGAGGAGCTACCAAATACGAGGTGTCTATGGGCTCTGAGTTCGAATCCTACCACAATTGTAGCCTATGTATAAATGGCTACGTTATGGGGCAACCTTGTCCAATATGTAAACAAGAAAGAGAACTAAGAGATCTTATTGGGATGCCTCACACAGCTCAAGAAGAAATAACAACCTTAAACAACCTTTACAACAAACTTTAAACAACAGAAGGGAAATTATGTCCGACTTGACGTTGTTCAACCCGAAGCAGGAAAGAAACGAAGCAAAAGTTGACGGGATCCACAAGAAATATCGTGGCAAGATTGATCCGTCTGGTCAGGTTCATTCCAAGCGCAGGGGAAGTGGCTTGCGTAAGCACCTTGGCGACCACATCACTGATGTTGGGACCAAACCCAATGAGTTGCGTATCAGGGAAGTTGCATTGGAAGAAAAGAAGAAGAAGAAGTAAAATGTCTTAGGTGGTTGGTCTCATCAACCATAAAATGTGCTTTCACATTTCCACCTTAGATGCTCCAATCGTGGCGGAAAAGATACGATCAATAAATTAGACGCTAAGTGAAGATTAGATTAGGGCTCTGATGCGACCTCACTAATCTAATCGTAGGATGATACTCCATCCTGAACACGAGGTTTTTCAGCTTCGAGGGTTACGGCCCAGTCCGAAAGGACAGAAAACCATGTAGAGTTGGAGAATCGGGAAGCTCTACCGATTGGAGATTCAATGAAAAACAAAGTAAATACTCGCACAATGAAAGTGGGCGATAAGGTAAAGTATCCATCTATAGGAGAAGAAGTAACCATTCTCTCCAAATATTCAGTATCAAAAGATGGAGACAAATACCTTACTTCACCAGCTTGGTGGGTTGAGTGTGGGCATGGTTGGAAATTCCCTGCCTCACAAAGTTCTTTGAAATAATCATATCAAGAGGGTTTATGAATACCTCCTGTAGTTGTCAATTACACAAGCATTGTCACGATACCATAGGTCAAGCAAAAGCACATCTGAGAGGGATGCTAAGGAAAGACCCAGATTGTAAGTGCTTGGTCTATGGTTGTGATTGTGGGCATTATCATATAGGTAACCAGAAAGAAAATGTCCATAAGAATAAATATCACAATAAGGTAGGGTTATGACAGAAGAAGAAGAGTTAAGATTATTAAGAATCTTCTTTAAAGAAGTAGCTTATTTAACCTTTAACCACGATATCCTATCAGACCATGCTGTTGTGTATCCAAGTACACTTGCGCTAATCTTAGCGAAGGTTAAACCTGAGTGGTGGAAAGAATGATATGAACATATTTTGGATAGTATGGTGTGGTTCATTCAGTGTCCTTGCCCTAATAAGTATGAGAAAGTGTATTCAAAGGGATATGTGGTGGTCTGCTTTACTTTTCTTTGCTTGTTTAATAATACAGGTAACAGCTTTAGGATTAAGAATAGGTGTAATGATCCATGGCAGATAAAAACAGTTTAGAGATAGAACGAGACTATCCTATTAAGAAGGAAGTAGTTAATGCCAAAGATTTATTATCTTTAGTAGTAGATAATGTAGAGGATTTTATAGAAGAAGCTGCTCGTAGAGCGTATATGGGCCATACTGGTCTTTCTGAACACGATTGGCAAGAGTGTTCACCATACAACAGAGATCTGTGGATAAAAATAGTCAGACTTGTCTTGGAACCACTAATAAAAAAGAAGAAGTGACACTATGGTAGACAAAAAATTCAGTCTAAGTATAGAAGATGATTATCCAAGTGACAAAGATATCGAAAAGAAAGCTCTTTGAAGATAGAAGTATCAAAAGAAATGTTACTAGCGGTGATAGAAAAAGCTGCAGAAGCAGCATTTAACGGATTTTGCTCTGTCGAAATATGGGAAGAGGCATCAGACCCACTCAAAGCTAAATGGAGACGTATATCCAGTAATGCATTAAGTGTAGTGTTGGTGGTAAAGAAATAATGAATACAAAAGAAGAGTTAAAGAATGGTACGATAACTTATCATTTAACTACGTGTCTAAGAGTAGAAATACTCCGTTTCGGTGTACCCTTTGGATACTTAGAGATAAACAACATATCTACAGCACTAAGTCCTGTACATCAAAGGACTCAAGGTGGTGACCTTGACGTGTTAGATGCAGATCAGATCCACGAAATTATTCATAGATTCATTGAAAATAAGAGATTTGCAATTGTACCATCAAGTCCAAAAGGGACAGAGGACGATTTACTCTAAACTTCTAAGACTAAAATCACTTCCTAACGGAAGTGATTTAGACAAACAATATGCGGGTAAGTAGACAGGTTGCTACGTGGGCCTCATAAGCCCAAAAGCTGGATCGTTACCAGAACCCGCTCCCATAATTTGGTGCAAATCCAACCTCCGCTCCCAATCTTGAGGACTGTTACAATGCTCACAGAAGCTCATCCTAACAAGAGATATTTTGAAGGAATATTAACAGTTATTGGCGTTGTCTCAACAAGAACACCAAAGGGAACCAACGGTAAAAAGGTTATCCTAACAGAGTCAGGCACAATCAAGGCATTGCCGACCTTGGAGGGAACACCAGTCAACTGTAATTATGACTTTCGTTCTCATAACGCGGAAAGACCGGTTGGTATCATTAACTTTGGAAGTCTGGAAGTTAAAGACGATATAACCTATGTAAAGGTATATGGTTATATATTTGCTGTTAACTTTCCACTGGTTGTTCGTGAATTAGAGGACCACAGCTCAAGATTAGGAATGAGCTATGAAATAGTTAATGTACAGACAGAAATTTATGAAGATCTTGATATACTGATAGTAAAAGATTTCACCTTTTCTGGTGCGGCTATCGGGTTAAAAGAGACCGCCGCGTACGAAGGCACAAGCATACATTTAGTAAATGATTATCATGATTTCCAATTTACACAAAATCATACTATACTAAATAGTAAAGACATGGGAATGGAAACCTACAATACCGTCGATCTCAACGCCAGTTCAAGCGTATGGGGGAACTTGCGTAAATAATGAGGGTGTAGATGAGTTAACTCTACCAATCCCTCTATAATTAGAGGGATTTGTTGCATAGGGGGAATATGAAAGCCATTGTTGGTTGGAAGCAGAGCGATCACAAACACTCAAGTGTATATATGGAAGCGGAACTAACGCCCACAATTGAAGCCATACCAGCAATTGGGGATAATCTAAGATTTACGATACCAGATTCTGTTTCACTAGCAGTGTTTGATGCGATGCCTAGTGAAAGAGGTCACGGTATTGGAAGAGTATCAAGTATAACTCATGATTTTACAAAAGTATTACAGACAGTTACGTTCTGGCTTGAAGATGTAGAGTTGAAACGTCAGTAGGTACAACATGTTTATAGGTGGAATAATGTACATAGGTGCAATGGGTGATGTAACAGTTCAACTATTAAGTGACAATGGAATGGAAATAATAGTTGACATGGACTATTACAAACGTCTACCCTTCCATATAGAAGAGGAAGTAACTATAACCAGATCTGAAACTAAAGGTGTCTATACCCTAACCAGCGTAAAATCTGGTTTAACTGGTAGAGTTACATTACGTAACGAAGCAAATGAAAAGTTTATTCCTCATTATGAATAAAGAAAAGTACATTACCAAAGATGGTCACAAGGTAAAGATATTAGCCCATTCTTATATACAACGTACAGGAATGAGAGCTGAACATCTATTCATAGCTGAGATAGACGGTAAGATAGTTAATGGTAAGATGTTTCGTAGATGGGAACATAGAACAAATGGTTCCTCTAGACTCGGCTATAGCTTTCACAATTTAGGGAAATTGAAGAAATCTAAATACCTTAAAGACTTCATTTTCAATAGGTTAGCTATGGCTATGTTAGATGAATTACCAGAACATCCACTTAATGGACATTATATATGTATGGGTACTGATGAACTCAATACTAAATACAAATCTAATAAACCAAAAGGTATCATAAAGTTACCACGTGAGAAAGAAAGTTGTAACAATGATGAGAGGTAGCAAAGTGGTAATGCGCTGGCCTGTTAAGCCAGAGATTCCGAGGGTTCGAATCCCTCCCTCTCAGCCAATTTAGAGAATACTACGGGAAGTAGAAACACTTAAGGTGAATACTATGTTTTGGGATAAATGGTTTGTGGATCAAAAGAAAGAAAGTGGAGTAAAGGAAATTGTGGAAAATGGGATGGATACCCTTTACGACCTAACACTTACTAACTTAGCAGAAGCGTTCAGAAGGATGGGAGACGTAATGTTAACGGCAGAAGAAGTTTCCCGTATGATTCTCTCTCTAAGAAATAAACACAAAGAAGAAGAAGAAACAACAATTGAGAGGTAATTATGATATTAATTCTAATTCTACTTGCCCTACTAGGAAAGGGAGCACTAATTCTGGCTTTCTGGAACCTTCACCCAGTTCTCTTTATTATATTGTTATTGCTCCTCGCATAGGAAATGGTTTGGGTCGAATAGTTAGGATTACCTTATTACTTTGATAAACTTCCTGACTAAGTTGTTTATATCCACACCATAAGAATGTAAAGCGCTCCTAGGGAGCAAATGAATTTATCTAGTGGGTCGACCCGATTGGGTTATCGCCTATGGAGCGGGTTATGGGAGTTCGAATCTCTCTACCGGGTAACCGGCATCGTCTAATTGGCAGGACACTCTAAAACATCCAGTCAAATTTATATCTACTAGATATTAAAGATTTTGAAACGAAGTAATAAAGTTTGGTGGCTTACGGTTATTTGGTGCCTAGAACTAGGTAATTTGTAAGAGAGGAAACCAGCACTGCGGATATATCTAGGCCGGTGTTGGGCCAAACATACAATACCTCTTTCCACCATCAAATCATGGAGTGGGTCGAGATCGTTGGGTTACCTTAAACTGCTAATTTAAACAATATCCCAGCAAAGTTGTTTATATCCACTCTATTAATATCGGCTATGGGTCGAAGAATGAAGGTTATCAATCATTGCAGATAAAAACGCCTTCAATCGTATTATATCCATAGCAACAAAATTCGACCACGGGTCGAACGCGTAGGGTTACCTTGACAACAAACCCTATGCAACATCATATCCGGGGTGTAGGATGACGAGCAAGTTGAAAATTCAATCGCTGAAATCGTTGCGTGAGGAGATGACGGCTGTGGCAAAGGGTTTGCACCCAGCGCCTCCAGACGCCCACGTCCCAAGCTTCAATTCACTGGAAACGGTTGCCCAGCTGCTCACCAAAGAAAATCGTTCTTAAAGGGTAAACCAAAATCTCCAAAGCAAATATAAAGGATGCGAGAAGCCAGATTATCTTGGTAGTCTCGTAAGAGGTCAAAAGAAAATGAAGAAACCCAACCTAACAAATGTGTATGGGGCGATGAAGCCAACAATTCCTCAAAGTGAACCATTCCCAGAAAAGAATCAAGTTCAGAATAACGCTGGAGGTTATGTTTTTGAACTGAGTGACTGGGACCGACTCCAGAGATTTATAATTCTTGGAAGCGAAGGTGGCACTTATTATGTTGGTGCCGACAAGTTGACGCGTGACAACGCAAAGTGCGTTGAACGCTGTATTTCGGCAGATGGAGAGAAGACAGTAAAAACGATTGTCGATATCTCTGTATCTGGCCGGGCTCCAAAGAATGACTATGCCCTGTTCGCGTTGGCACAGTGTATAGCATTCGGTGACAAATCCACTCGTGGTTACGCCTTGGATAAACTGCCAGACGTAGCACGTATCGGAACGCATTTGTTCCAACTAATGGAATATCTGAAAGGCATGCGGTCAAAACAGGCCGAAGGTGCCGCAAAGATGCGTTGGAATAGGTCACTACGCAACGGCGTAGCAGATTGGTACACACAGAAAGATGAGCAGAAACTGGCTTATCAGATGGTGAAATACCAATCACGGCGTGTGGATGGAACACAAGGATGGAGCCATCGCGACATCCTTCGTGCCACCCATGCAGGTACCCATGCTACGTTGTCGAATGGGCAGAAAGCCTTGTTTGATTGGGCTACCAAAGGTCTGCACGGAGCAACCGATTTAGAGAAGGACTTGCCAGAACTGATTAAGCAGTTCGAGGCAATGAAGAATGAAAAAGACCCAAAGGTAATCATTTCAGCGATTCAGAAGTACAACCTCACTCGCGAAATGATCCCTACAGAGGCATTGAACCACGTTGCAGTTTGGGAGGCATTGCTTCAGAAAATGCCCATGAACGCAATGATCAGGAACCTTGGTAAGATGAGTAGCATCAAGCTGTTAGCTCCTCTATCAGAGGCGTCAAAGCTAGTAGTAACACGTCTGTCGGATCAGGAATATCTGCAACGTAGTCGTGTTCACCCACTAACTGTTCTGAATGCTATGTTAACCTATCAAACTGGTCATGGCATTCGTGGCTCGTTGACTTGGACAGTGGTGAAACCAGTTTTGGATGCTATGGACGCAGCGTTCTATAAGACGTTTAAGAATGCTGAAACCACCAATTTGAACTATTACATTGGCTTGGATTGTTCCGGCTCAATGGGATGGGGAAATCTTGTTGGTTGTCCAAACATGTCACCAATCATGGGTGCAGTAGCAATGGCTATGGTAATCATGCATAATGAGCCATGGCATCACGTTGCTTCCTACAACACCAAGATGATTGATGTTGGATTGGTTAAATCCATGAAGCTAGACGCAGCAATATCCAAGGCACTACGCACAGGGTGGGGAGGAACAGATTGTTCACTTCCATATAAGGATGCACAAGAAAAGAAGATGCCAGTCGATGTGTTTGTCAACATCACTGACAACGAGACTTGGGCAGGACCTAAACACGTATTTAGCGCTTTGGAGAGCTATCGTCAGAGTTCTGGACGTAACGCTCATCAGATTGTCATCGGGATGACAGCAACTGGATTCTCGATCGCAGATCCAAACGATGTACGTTCGTTGGACGTGGTTGGATTCGATACCAATGTGCCTTCGTTGATTGCCCAATTCGTTTCAGGGAAAACGGAAGTATTGGAAACTGAAGAAGCAGAAGCGGAGTAAATCCGCCTCTTAAGAAAGAAGGGTAGGGTAATGGCAAAGAGAATTATGATCATTTCAATGATTGGGTTAGCTTTAATTAACATCTCACAATACCTTACCCTTCGTAACTTAAACGAAGCAGTAATCGTACAGAATGACGTTCTAACGGATGTAATCCAAGATAACATGAGAATTCATGTTACACTGTTAAATAATGGACTGATTGATAAAAGCTACATCAAACCACATATCCGAGTGGAACCAACGGAAAAAGGCAAGATCCACATAACCGATAACGAGATACAATAAATACGCCGTTAGCTCAATGGTAGAGTATTTGCGTTACAAGCAAGAGGTTGGGAGTTCAAATCTCTCACGGCGTACCAATGTAAAGAGAGGCTATTATGACCTTGATAACTCAGTTGTTTATCATTGTAGTAGCAATAATGATGATTATTGTTATATTATTACTTATAAAAGAACTCTTGAGACTCAAACCGGGTGTATGTCAATGTGGGCACTTCAGATGTCGTCACACTGAAGGTAAACATGGTTGTTGTGTAATGGAAAATGCACTTACAAGGTGTAATTGTCAAGTATATGTCTACGACCGATACTTTGACAATGATGACGATGACGATGATGATGATGATGATGACAACATGGATGAACCAGAGCCTATTAACCCGGATGTAAGAGAATTAGAAAGACTGTTTAAGAAGTAATATGGACATGGAAGGCCTTTCCATGTAGTAAAAGGCTATCGCATAAGCATGATGTAACGGTAGCATGACTGTCTCCAAAACAGTTCGTCCGGGTTCAAATCCTGGTGCTTGTGCCAAAGAATTTAAGTATCAGGACTCAGGAGTCCGATTCTTCCATCTGGTGCCAAAACTTAGTTCTATCTCCGCCCTCGTGCCCATGCCAAACAAAGGAGTTTATGTTTTATCCACACACAGTAACAATCACTGGAGCTGATGATGCTACCAATATCAACGATCTGGTTGAGCTTAGTAAAGAGTTCCCATTCGTAGAATGGGGGATCTTAGTATCTAGAGACCACTTCGGTGAGCCTAGATTTCCATTCAATCATTGGATATCACAATTCTCCAAAGCTGCTGAGATAAATGAACTTCAGGTAGCTACACATATCTGTGGTGCATGGGTTAAAGAATTACTGATTGGTGAGTTAGACTGGACAGCTCTACCTGCTTGTGTTAATATAAGCGATAGAATTCAGATTAACACTCACAGCGAAACACACAGTTCCACATTTAGTATGGTAAACAGACTTAAGGAGCTTAGTCAGAAAAAGTTTATCTTTCAGTTGGACGGGGTAAATAACCTACTACCTTATGCACTGAAATCTTGTGGATTCAGAGCTCAAGGATTATTTGACAAATCCGGTGGAAGGGGTATCATCCCAGACAAATGGCCGTCACCAACGTTTGCATTCCCGATAGGGTTTGCTGGTGGATTAGGACCAGATAACGTGAAGGAAGAGATCTCAAGAATTAATGACGTTTGCCGTGCTCCATATTGGATCGACATGCAGCGTAGAGTTAGAACTGAAGATGATAGTAGCTTAGATATAAACAAGGTAAGAAGTGTTTTGCAACAAGTAGAGGAGATGGATGGCTTACAGCGATAAGGTACTGGATCACTACACCAATCCGCGCAACGTCGGCACCATGGACAAGAATGCAGATGAGGTTGGCACCGGGCTGGTCGGCGCTCCGGAATGC
>Ga0302320_10002101_pt1 | contig 47445 bp, 43 predicted proteins | sample Bog_T0_3_FD_202130 | JGI IMG/M metagenome (GOLD analysis project Ga0302320, IMG submission 202130) | Peat permafrost microbial communities from Stordalen Mire near Abisko, Sweden - Bog_T0_3 | ecosystem: Environmental > Terrestrial > Soil > Wetlands > Peat | place: Sweden: Abisko, Stordalen Mire... | reverse complement strand
GGTCCGCATCGTGATCGGCGGGGCGCCCATTACCAAAAGCTATGCGGACGAGATCGGGGCCGACGGCTACGCCGAAGACGCCTCTGGCGCCGTGCGCATGGTGAAGGAAGTGCTGGCGGCCTGAACGTAGCCCGGGACTGGGAGCTGCGCGCAGACGTCGACATGGTGCTGCGGGCGCAAGGTGCTGACGCCGCGGCGGTCAGGGCGCGCCGCTCGAATGCGGTAAGTGTGGCCGAACAGGCTATAGCCCAAGGTGCCGGCCTTATCCGGCCGGTTGTCGCAGGCCTTGTCCCGGCCGCGAGCCAAGAGAACCAAGGCCCAGCCAACCAAAGTCGTAGCCACCAAGAGGAGAGTTGACCATGGAGCAGTACACGCACCTGGCGGTCAGCGAACTGGACCAGTTCGTGTTCGGCCGTTGCCCCTACCCCCTAAAGGTCGGCCGGGGCCTCACCCTGGGCGCGGGCACGGTGTACCCCGAGCTCAACTTCACGCTGGCGCCCATGGCCATAAATACCAGCACCATGGCCGAGGTGCGCTCGGAGTACGCCCATATGGCCGACCAGGCCTGCGCCCGGGCCGTGGCTCTAGAGGTGCCGGGCCTGGTGATCGAGTTCGAGCTGGTGCCCGACCTCACCTTGCAGCCCGAGTGGGGGGCTCAGGTCGTAACGGTGCTCCGCGAGGCCCTGGACCGCTATGCCGCCAGTGACGGGCTGGCCAACGCCCTGCGGGTCACGCCCAACGACATCCGCGAGTTCGTGCGCCCACCCCTCATGCGGGAGGGCCCCAAGTGGGACCAGATGGTGACCAGTTTCGAGCTGTGCGCCGAGGCGGGGGCCGACATGTTGTCGATAGAGAGCACGGGGGGCAAGGAACTGCACGACGACGCCTTATTGAACGCCGACCTGGCCGGGTCGGTCTTCGCCCTGGGCGTGCTGGCCAGCGCCGACATGGGCCCGCTGTGGGACATGATCGGTGCCGTCGCTACCCGCCACCAGGCCGTGCCCGCGGGCGACAGCGCCTGTGGCTTCGCCAACACAGCAATGGCCCTGGCTGACACCCGCCACATCCCCAAGGTCTGGGCGGCGGTGGTGCGGGTGCTGAGCGTGCCCCGGAGCCTGGTGGCCTACGAGCACGGGGCGCGCGGGCCGGGCAAGGACTGCGCCTACGAGAACGTGTACATAAAGGCCATCACCGGCTACCCCATGGCCATGGAGGGGGCCGAGGCGGCCTGCGCCCACCTCTCGCCCCTGGGCAACATCGCCAAGGCCACGGCCGACCTGTGGAGCAACGAGTCCGTCCAGAACGTGAAGCTGTTAGGCGGCATGGCCCCCACCGTGTCCATGGAGCAGCTGGCCTATGCCACCCGGCTCATGAACCAGGCCACCCGGGCCGGCCAGGCCAACCTGCTGCGGGACTGGCTGGTGGCCAGCGACATGGGCCACGATCCCCAGGCCTACGTGCTACGACCGGACGTGGTCCTACGCCTGGCCGCCGAGATAGTGGCCGAGCCCACCGCCTACCTGCGTACCCGCCGGGCCGCCCTGGCTGTGCTGGCCGAGTTGCGAGAGGGCCAGGCGGCGGGCGAGTTCGCCCTCACCAAGCCCGAGGCCAACTGGCTGGGCCGGCTCTCCCGCCAGGCCGAAGCCTTGCCCGAGGACGAAGGGCGCTTCATCGAGGAGATGGTGGCCGGGGCTGACCGCCAAAAGGTACGTCTCGACCAGTACGGGATTGATCTATAAGCAACGGCTGGTCTGTAACAGGGAACGCAAGCCGGCACCCGAAGTACTCGGTGGCCAGTGTGGTCCGGAGGGTGAAGCACCTCCCTCGTACTATTCGGGTCGTGGCGTAGAAGCCGAGCTCGCTTTACTTGGCGCTGCTGCGGTGACGGAACCAGGAGACGGTTTGCGAGACTGCGTCGTCGAGCGGGGTCGCTGAGAGCCCCAACCTGGTCTCGGCTTTGGTGCTGTCGACGAGGAAGGGTTGCGTGAACTCGTAACGCATCTCGTCGAGCTCGGCGATCGTCGGGTTGAACAGGCCGATAGCGCGCAGTAGCAGGCGGGGTGTGACGCTGATCTTGACCGTGCGCCCCAGGTCTTCTGAGATCATGGCGATGACCTCACGGGTGGTCCGAGCGAGGGCGTTGGGGACGTGAAAGATCTCTCCAGCGACGTCCTCGCGAGTACCAATGGCGGCGAGGCAGCGCGCCACGTCACCGGTAAAGGAATAACTGTGGGGTTGGTCGGGACCGGCGATGAGGCGGGCCGGTTTGCCGGCCAGGGCGGCACCGATGACGAGGTCACCGAGGGGTGACTGTGCTGTCCCTCGGGGGCCAAAGTAATCGGATGCCCGAGCCGTGACGACATCGAGGTCGCCCTTTTCAGCAAGGTCGCGGAGCTGTTCGGCCATGACCAGGCGGACCTTGCCCTTACGGGTCTGCGCTCGTAGCGGGGTCTCCTCGGTGATCAGTACGCCGTGAGTGTCGCCGTACATGTAGGTGTTCTCGAACGAGACGTACCGAGCATGGGCCGCCCGGGCGGCATGAACGGCCGCGTCCTGGATCGGGGGGAAAAGCCGGGCCCATTGGTGGTACGGGGGGCTAAGGCACTGGTAGACGACACCGGCCCCCGTCGCAGCCTTAGCAGCGGTCTCGGCGTCGGAGGCATCAGCGGCGACGATTTCGACGCCCTCGGGTACGTCGGCGCGCCCGGAGCGGTTGACGGCCCGCACCCGCAGGCTCATGGTGTTGAGCTCGTGAACGAGGGCGAGGCCGATCGCACCCGTACCGAACACCACATGGAGATCGTTCATTGGTGGGCGCGGGGGTCGGCCACACCGACCATCACCACATCGTATCTCTTCGCGTCCGTGCGGCCCTTGGTGGTCATTTCCTGTGGTCCTCCCGTGGTTCTATTGTGTGCGCCAACGTGAATAGCACAGCGGCGCTTCGGGCAAAACGTCAAGTGGCGTCTGGTACCCGGCTGTCCCAGCGTTGGTGGTAGGGCCGCAGGCCAAATACTTTCGCCAACGCCCACAAAGGTGGGAGAAAAAGGTCCTGCGCCCAGATCGGGGGCGAAGTCACCCGGCTCTCATGGCGGAAGTGCCAGAAAGTGGCGCCGAGCTGGAGCGGGTTCTTCGGCGCGCCCCTGAAAGCGACGGGCTCTGGCTCATCACGCTTCCCCTGTTCCTTGGCGCTCGTCTGGGGTCAAAGAAAGCGTCAAACTCCCCTCGCGGGGGAGGACTTGCGGGCAGCCTAGGCCCGTAGCCTACCGATGCGCATAGATTCTTTGAGGACCCCAAGCCTTCTGGCTTTGGGAGACCAAACTCACCCGGTCCGGGCTGGTCTGCACCAGCCGGGCGATCACCTCCACCGTGTTCCCGCCCGCCAACGCCAACATCACCATCGCCCGTCGATAGCGAACCGCGCTCACCATCGTCTTGCCCCCACCCCGACGGACGGTCCGCTGCCAGCCCCGGCCCTCCTCGTCGGAGCGCCGCGGCCAGGGGCACCCCGAGCCGGGCCTTACCTGATGTTGTCCCAGACGGTCCGACGCCGACCTCGAGGGTCCGTGATGACCGCGCTGTCGACGTCGAAGATCATCGTCGGTCGGGCCTGGAGGTCATAGGCGGGCCAACCCGGATCTCCGGTGGTCGCAAAATCCACCCAGGCCTTGTGCATCGCGGCCGCCAGCGCGCCGGGCGCGACGGGACCGAGAACTCGTTCGAACCCCTCGGCGTCGAGCGTGTCGAAGACAAACGGGATCTCGAGGCCGTGGCAGGCGCCGAGCCGGCCCTCGTACATCGGCGACTTCCACGCGAACTCGTACAGGTACGAGGCACCCCGGTGGGCTTCGGCCAACCGGATGGCGGGAAGCCAGAAAAAGCAGTCGGTGAGGACCGCGGCCAGCGCCTCGCCGGGGCTGTCAACGTCCGTGTACGCGGCCAGGCCCGTGGCGTCGAGCCCGAGGGCGCCGGCCACGGTCGCCAGGGTGGCGTCGGTCGTGGCGTCCATGGCCCCCGTCGGCACCAGGAAGAGCCGGTGTTCGTCCGTGTTGGTCCCAACAAGCAGATCGACGTCGGCGCCGGCTCCGCCGGCCACCGCGTCGATGGGCCGGGCCGAGAGCAGTTCGCCGTCGACGACCGGCGCGAATGCCATCTCGATGACGGTGGCCTCCCGCCACCGGCCCGGGTCGGGACTTGCGACGATATCGTCCGAAAGCCGCCGCTGTGCCGCCACCAGCCGGTCGACAGAGACGCCGACAAACCCTTCCCGGGTGGCCGCCACCCCCAGGCGGTCGGCCAGTTCCGCCGTCACCAGGCGCGCCGTGCCGGGGGACAGCACGTGGTGGCCCGCCCCACTCTGCGGGATGGCCCGCCGGAACAGCCCGGCGGCCCTCGACATTGCCAGCAGCGTCGTGACGCTCATCCCGCCCGCCGACTCGCCGAAGATCGTGACGTTGCCCGCATCGCCCCCGAAGGCGGCGATGTTGTCCTGTACCCACTCCAGGGCTGCGATCTGGTCCAGGAGCCCTCGATTGGGGGTGACGTCCTCCAGGAACAGAAAACCGTCGCAGCCCAACCGGTAGTTGATCGTGACGCACACCACGCCGTCCCGGGCGAAGCGGTCCCCAGCGTACCGAGGCAAGGCGCCCGACCCGTTGACAAATGAGCCGCCGTGAACCCACACCATGACCGGCAGGCCGGCCCGGCCGGGATCAGGCGTCCAGACGTTGAGGTTGAGGCAGTCGTCGCCCGGGATCGCCGGTTCGGGGAGAAGCTCGTCGAACGGGCGCGGGAGCGGTGGCTTGGGGGCGGTCGGGCCATAGGCGAGGGCGTCGCGTACACCGTCCCATGCCAAGGGGCGAGCCGGTGGCTGCAGACGGTGGGGCCCAAACGGCGGGGCCGCATATGGGATCCCTCGGAAGGCGGCGATGCCACCCGCCCGCTCGCCGCGGACCTGCCCGTACTCCGTCTTGACCACGCTTTCCATGATGCGCCCCTCCTCTGGTCGTGTCCCCGGCCATGATTGCAAAATCCGCTGACCGCCGGACCCTCACGCCGGGAGGATCTCCAGAGTCGTTCGACTGGAGCGACCCGACCGAGACTGTCCCATGCTCAACCCGAGCAGCCGGCGAGGCACCATCAGCCGAAGCAGCTTTCGTCAGCTAACCCCGTCCCGGTGGCCGCTAGGTCGGACGGGCCGGCCGCTCTACAGCTCGGCACACCGTCAGCAGCAGGGCCTCGGACCCGGGCCGCCCGATAACGCCGAAGCCGACAGGAAGGTCTTCTACCAACCCCATTGGCGTGGCGGCGATCGGCCACCCGGCGATCGACGGGGCCGTAGTGATCGGGGAGGCGACGGCGGGGTGACCACCCTGGACGAGGTCGCTTTTTCAAGGCCGGGCCGTGGGTCGGGGCCACTAGGGCGTCGATGCCGGCAAACGCCGGCTCCAGGCAGGTGCCCAGAGCCCAGGCCAGGTTCCGGGCCCGGGCTGAACGGTAGGCGTCGGTGCCGCTGCCGCCCAGTTCGGCCGCCCGCTCGAAAAGCTCGTGGCCGAAGTGGGCGAGTTCCACTGCGGCGTGGTGCTTTTCGTACGCGATGACTTCGGCTAGGTCCTGGGGGCCCTGGTCCCCCCGGGTAGGGAGGTAGGCGGCCACGTCGTGCACCGTCGCCCCCGCCGCCACCAGGCGCCCGATGGTCCAGTCGAAGAGGTCGTCTGTGGCCGGGTGGCCGGTGCGCCAGGTACGGGCAACTCCGATATGCAGGCCGGGGATGCCCTGGTCCACGCGCTCGACGATCCCCGTCCGGCCCATGAGGACCTCGAGCAGCAACGCGACGTCGTCCACCGTGCGGGCCATGGGGCCCGGGCTGTCCTGGCGGCCCGGGCTGTCCTGGCTGGCGCTAATGGGCACGATGCCCTGGGTGGGGATGGACCCGACGGTGGGCTTGATGCCTGTAACCCCGTTCAGTGACGCCGGGCAGGTTATGGAGCCATCCGTCTCGGTCCCGATGGCCAGCGCCGCCAGTCCAGCAGCTAGGGCGGCGCCAGAACCGGAGGACGAGCCGCCGGGGCTACGGTCCAAGGCCCACGGGTTGCAGGTGAGGCCGCCGACAGCTGACCATCCCGAGGTGGAGCGGGCGGAACGAATGTTGGCCCACCGGCGGTAATTGACCTAGGCACCGTCCCCCTGGTGGCTGAACGCGGCGTCGAAGGACGCCTCCGGCTTGGGCCACAACCAGGACCGGACTCGTTGGACGGCTTCGCGTGCCCCGCGCCGGCGGTCCATACCGGCGTCCTCCCATTCGACCGAGATGGGCCCCTGGTAGCCAATACTGTTGAGGGCCCGGAACGCGTCTTCCCAGGGGCAGTCACCGTGCCCAGTCGACACGAAGTCCCATCCCCGCCGGGGGTCGCCCCACGGCAAGTGGGACCCGAGGACGCCGGCGCGGCCGTTCCGTGGTCGCAACCGGGTGTCCTTGCAATCGACATGGTAAATGCGGTCAGCAAAATCGATAATGAAACCAACCGGGTCAACCTGCTGCCAGAGCATATGGCTGGGGTCCCAGTTAAGGCCAAAGGACGGACGGTGCCCGATAGCGTCCAGCGTCCTCACCGTCGTCCAGTAGTCATAGGCGATCTCGGACGGGTGGACTTCCAGCGCGAAGCGCACGCCCTCGGAGTCGAAGACGTCCATTATCGGCCCCCAGCGCCGGGAGAAGTCTTCGTACCCCGCGTCGATGCGCTCAGCGGGGACCGGGGGGAACATGGCCACGAAGGGCCAGATGCTCGACCCGGTGAAACCCACAACGGTGTCGACACCGAGCTTGCGGGCAACAATAGCCGTGAGCTTGAGCTCTTCAGCGGCGCGCTGGCGGACGCCCTCGGGGTCCCCGTCGCCCCAAACGCGGGGGCCGACGATGGCCTGGTGCCGGAAGTCGATGGGGTCGTCGCAGACCGCCTGGCCTTTTAGGTGGTTGCTGATGGCCCAGACACCGAGCCCATGACGATCGAGGATCTCCCGGCGTGACCGGAGGTAGTCGTCGTCCTCCGCCGCCCGCCACGCGTCGAGGTGCTCCCCCGAGACGGCGATCTCCAGCCCGTCGTAGCCGCAATCGGCGGCGAAGGCAGCGACCTCCTCGAGAGGTAGGTCAGCCCACTGCCCGGTGAACAGGGTCACCGGTCGGTCGCCGGCAGCCCGGGCAGGACCGTGTTCGGTCATGTGGTGCGCTCCTTTTGCACTGTTTCATTTATCCTTTGACTGCGCTTCCCAAGATCCCGTCGCGCAAAGTACCTCTGCAGCCCTATGACGGTACCCAGAGGCAGGGCGACAGCCACGAACGTGCCTGCCACGAGGAGGGATTCGCCCGAGCCGTTTGACTGCATGAGGCCGGCGATCTGGACGGTAATGGGCTTGGCTGAGGCTAGTGCCCCCAGGAAGATGAGCGGGACCAACAGGTTGTTCCACGACCAGGCAAATTGTAACAGGGCCAGGGCAGCCCGGACGGGGCCGCCGGACGAGGACCGCCGGACGAGGACCGCCGGACGAGGACCGCTCGTGAGCACCGTCGTTGCGGGCGGTGGTGCGCCGCGGGTCGGCCTGGCGGAACGGCCCGGTGTGCTCACATTTGGAGAATGCGGTCGCCCTCGCCATCTTCGGCGTACCTCAGCGTGTAAGTACTGATATACCAATGTGCCTTACAACATCACGGGAATGTGCGAAATAGTGGCGCACTTTGGCCACGGAGACGCTTTGTTTAGGCTGCCAATTTCTGAAGTGCCTTGACCTGCCCCATGGTGCTCATCTTCCGCGATGTCGCGTAGGTCAGCGCCAGCCAAGCTCCGGCGCGATGTCGCTCAGTACCGAGTTGAGGACGTGGGCGCAGTAGTCGACACCGAGCTGATTGGGAATGGTGAGCAGCAGAGTGTCGGCGGCGGCGATCGCCTCATCCTGGGCCAGTTGCTCGATGAGCTGCTCGGGCTCCCCGGCGTATGTCTTGCCGAAGCGCGCCTTGCTGCCATCAATGAACCCGACCTGGTCCTGGGAGTTGCCTTCGCGCCCGAAGTACGAGCGGTCGAGGTCGTTGACGATCGGGAAAATGCTGCGGCTGACCGAGACGCGAGGCTCGCGGGCATGGCCGACGTCGGCCCAGGCCTTGCGGAACCGCTCGATCTGCTCGGCCTGCAGCTGATGGAACGGCACGCCGGTGTCCTCGGCGAGAAGCGTAGAGCTCATCAGGTTCATCTCCTGCTCAGCGGTCCATTCCGCTGTCTTCCGGGTGCCGGCGCCCCACCAGATCCGCTCGCGCAGACCATCAGAGTGCGGCTCGACCCGAAGCAGCCCGGGTGGGTTAGCGAACATCGGGTGCGGGTTCGGCTTGGCGAAGCCCTCGCCTTTTAGGACCTCGAGAAAGACCCGCGTGTGCTCGCGTGCCATGTCGGCATGGTCGGCGCCCTCGGCCGGGACGTAGCCGAAGTACTGGTAGCCATCAATGACCTGCTCGGGCGACCCACGGCTTATGCCGAGCTGCAGGCGGCCACCCGAGATGAGATCGGCGGAGGCGGCATCCTCGGCCATATAGAGCGGGTTCTCGTAGCGCATATCGATCACGCCGGTCCCGACCTCGATCCTGCTGGTCCTGGCACCAACGGCGGCGAGCAGCGGGAACGGCGAGGAAAGTTGATTGGCGAAGTGGTGCACTCGGAAGTACGCCCCGTCCGCACCCAGCTCCTCAGCGGCGACGGCGAGGTCGATGGACTGCAGCAGGGCATCTGAGGCCGACTGCGTCTGCGAGTGCGGCGAGGGCGTCCAATGGCCGAATGACAAGAACCCGATGCGTTTCATGACCAACTGAACACCTCGCAGTCCAGTGTTCTTCCTCGTCCAGACCGACGGCCCGAGCCCGGCTCAGGGCGTCCCGGCCCGCCGAGCACCGCCGTTGCACAGGATGACCGAGACGGGACTGGACGCTGGCTAGGCTCGGCAGGCACACCGAGCGGCACCGTGTCGACCGCTCGTGCCAGCCGGCTTAGGAGCTCGCCCGCTCCTGCGAAACGCTCGACGACGCCGCGCCGGACGTCCATGACCAACAAAGCAGTGTGTGCTACGGAGCGATCGTGGCGAGCGACCGACGACGCTAAGGGCGCCTCCCACCGGTTTCGCATAGACATTATGGAGGTGGTCCATACGCGGGTGGGTGTGCCCCCTGTCCACCTCGTCATCGAGGCATGGCACCCTGGCCACTGTCTGGTCCGCATTGAACGCCGATGAGGCCCGTCCGCACTGAACAAGCCGAGGAACAGGGAGGGATGGCCGTAGGGGCCAGGAACGGGTGGCCCAGTTAGCCGGCGTCCCGGCGCGCCAGCTACGCCAGGGGGAGGAGCGCGTCGCAGGGCGCGCCTAGCCTGCCTACCAATGGAAGACCACGAGCATGGCGAGAAGCGGTTTGGGACGGCGGAGCAGGTCGCCGAGTGGGACGCCAGGTACGGCGAGCGAGAGGCCGGGTTGTGGAGCGGGCAGCCGAATGGGCGGCTCGTCGCCGAGGTCGCCGGCCTCAGTCCCGGCCAAGCGCTCGACGCCGGTTGTGGCGAGGGCGCGGACGCGATCTGGCTCGCTCGGCGCGCCTGGACCGTCACCGCAATCGATATCTCTAAGGTCGCGATCGGCCGGGCCCGCGAGGCAGGCGAGCTGGCTGGCGTCACTGTCGAGTGGTTGGTCGGGGACGTCCTGGAGGTGCCGTTCCCGGCCCGCTCGTTCGACCTCGTGTCTCTGCAATACCCGGCGCTGCCCAAGGCCGCCGGCGAGCAGGCGGTGCGGAGGTTGCTCGAAACCGTGCGCCCCAGCGGGTTGGTGCTCGCCGTCTACCATGACCTCGACCATGAGCACTGGGAGCATATGAAGTCGGGGGGCGTCGACCCTGCGGACTATGTCGGTGCCGACGACATCGCCCAGATGCTTAAAGACGACTTCACGGTCGAGCTGCACGCGGTTGAGCCGCGCACCGACCCGCCGCCCGGTACCCCGCATGTCGACGATGTCGTGCTACGCGCCCGGCGTCATTGACTGGCCCGTCAAGCGTCCGTGTATGAAGGTTGCGGCTCATCACGCTCGGTGCGGTAACGCAGAACCCTGACCGCCTCGTAACCTGGTCCCGCTATGGTGCCGGACGACGTTGTCAGTGCGCTGGGCTGCGCACGAGCTGGGTTCGGTTGCGTTTGTGCCGGAATGGTCGGGGGCCGGGCCGCGGGCGCCGCTCTTTGACGTCCCACGATTGCGAGAGTTGTCTCCGACCCCGTACACCGGCTCTTCTTGGCCGAACTGTTGGCTTCCTATGCGCGTTGCGAGCGGGTCTTTGTTGGTAGCCACTCGCCGGGGCCTGCGCAGGCGGCGGTTCTCGGAGCTGGGCCCGGTCCAGCTCGCTGGCCTGCTCGAGGTGGTCCCCCAGGCGGAGTGGCCGGGAGTGCTGCGCCGGCTCGGGGACCTGGCGCTGTTCTTGACCGGCGTGTTCCCTGACTATGTGGCCCGGCGCGGCTTCGGCGCTATCGACCGGGACCGCCTGCGCCGGGCTGCTGGCAGCTGGGGCGGGACCAGGCAGGGGGGAACCGCCGGAGCGTTCATAGCCGGGGACGATGATGCCGTGACCCTTCTGGGCCAATTGGGCCGGCGCTGGTACCAGGCAGCTTCCCAGTTGCTCCCCAGCCCGCTCCCGGCCAACGTCGCTGTGATCGGCGAGATGCCTGAGCGCTTCAACGACGCCAGACGCGTCCTCAGCGTCATTGCCGAGAGGTCCCTGTTCCCTCAGCGTGAGAGATGGTTCGGCCTCCCTCCCGCTTAGGGCTGGCAAAGGTGGCAATTAGTAGACGTGTAGACGTGGGCGCGATTGGGAGGCTTCGCCTTCTTCGTTGCACTGTTGGCAGGTGTAATCAAGATAACGGGCTTGACCGATACCTCGGCCATGCACAACGCCCAGACTGACCCTGACGACGACGGCTCTAAAGCGAAGCCCGCCCGCCTCTCTCACTGATGCAAGAAGGCTCCGTTCAACGCGTCGGGTCGACCAGGAGGTGAGATGACAGATTACAACGCCATAGACAGGTTAACAGCGCAGCTCAGCCGAGCCCAGTCGGGTGCCAGCGAGCGACAAGCCGATGTGGCCGGTCGCCTTCACCGAGCCCGCCGAGTTGTTGTGCTCAGCGGGGCCGGGATCTCGGTCGCCTCAGGTATCGGCACTTACCGCGGCGCTGGCGGCCTGTGGGAAAACCCTGAGCTGTTGGAAGCCCACCAGGTTGAGTCGTTACCCGACAGCCTGCCGATCATCTGGTCGGTCAAAGGACCGATGCGAGCGCGGGCGTTGGCGGCGCGGCCCAACCCGGCCCACATGGCGCTGGTCAAACTGGAACGCCAGCTGGTCGGTCGGGGCGGAAGCCTGACCATCATCACCCAGAACATCGATGGTCTTCACCAGCGGGCCGGCAACACTGAAGTGCTGGAGATGCACGGCTCGATGATGCGCAGCCGCTGTTATGACCGGATGTGCGCTCTCAAGCCTTTTGAGGACACCTATGCCCCGCCGGCCGGCGAAGTGCCAATCTGTCCCCGTTGTCAAGTGCAACCACTGCGCCCAGATGTTGTCCTGTTTGGCGAGGCGCTGCCGTGGTCCGTGATCTCCGCGGCTGAGTCCGCGCTGCACCAGGCCGAGGTCCTGCTGGTCGTAGGTACTTCGGGAGCTGTCAGTTCAGCCACCACCACGATCGACAGTGCCGCTGCCTACGGGGTGTACTGCGTCCTCATAAATAAAGAGCCCTGGGACCACCCTCATCCTCATGTGAACGAAACCCTGCTCGGTCCTGCTGAAGAGGTCTTGCCCCGTTTGGTCTTTCTGGCTGATGCTCAGGCCGGGCCGGCATAGTGCCCGCCAGGAGCTGACGCCAGAAGCGCCGGCGTGTCTTGTCCTGGCCACGTCCCAGTGAGAACGCAAACCCCCGCCATGTCCGCCGTGGCGGGAACGTCGATCACCCGAAAGATGGTCAGCTCGAGGTCGCCGGACCTGACAATCGTCGTTTTTCCCTCGTTCCAGTAAGTCACAGGGCCGACGGGCGGTACGACCGATCCGGGCGCGCCGCTCCCAGCAACCCTCGTCGTCGCCTGGCGTCGTTCGTACCCTTCATCGGTCACCACGTCGAGGTCCGCCTGGGTGCCTCCGGTCAGGATTGCCGTCGCCAGAGCCTCCGCATACGTCGGATCCCCGCAGGCGTCATAGACCCACCGCTCGCCGAGGACGGAGTGCTGCGTCGTCGCGATCAGGTATGCCTCGGCCCCTGGCACCGGCGCGCCTCGATAAGTTACAGGGACCTGAAGCACCTGCCCGTCAGCGCTCCGGAGCAGGTGGGTCTCAATCCCGACTTCACCTTCGGGGTCGTCGAAACGGTAGGCACCGACGGCATCAAGGGTGCGCGAGCCAGCAAGGGCGCCACACCATGGTTGGAGTGGGGCCCAGGCGGACAGCAACTCCATCTTGGACGGGGTCAGTTGGGCTCGGTAGAGGATGGCCACAGAAGAGATTTTAGACGCCAGCCTCGATTGCAGCCGGAGCGGGAAGGTCGAAGTGGTGGAGAAGGCCCTGCACGTTCCCCTATATCTCAGTATCGGAGAAATCCCACGCCCGCACGTGACCAGGTTCGAGGCGGACCACGATGTCGTCAGAGGCGGACTCGGCGTACCGGCGACCCCTTGTCTCCCCCAGGTACCTGACGGCAACACGCTCGACGGTAGCCCTGACGTCGTGGCGCACCAGGAGGGCATTGGTCGTCACCTCTACGCCTCGGTAAGGCGGCGTAGGCTCGGCGAGCACCAAGACGGCCCTGGGGTCCCGGCGCAGGTGGCGGGCTTTGATGTCGGCGTCCGATGTGCACACGTGGAACCCACCGTCCCTGTACTCATGCCACACCGGTGAGAGCAAGGCCGTGCCGTCGGCCCGGTAGGTCGCGAGTACCGCCAGCAGCGGAAGGTCGACCAGGTCCCCTAGGTCTTCGACTGTCAGCCCCTTGCGCACCGCACCGAGCTTAACCTGGCAGCTGGGCCGCCCGGCCACAGTCCCGGTGCGGTGACGGCCGTCATGACTGACATCCAGGCAGCCGGCGGTCGAGCCCCTACCGCAATGTCTTTTCCTCGCGCCCAGGTCAAAGCCGCCCGCAGCCTCGGGATAAGCTCTCATACGAGAGCTACGCCGAGTAGTTGTTCCCCAAGCCGTGCGTAACGTCCTGCCGGCGCTGCTCAACGACTTCGCCTCGCGACCGAAGGACACCGCCATCGTCTCTACGCTGGGCGTCGCTGAGGCGGTCCCATTCCGCTCAAACTTCTGGGGGCGTCGAGTTCAACTACTCCGGCTTCACCATGGCGTCGCTACTGTTCCTCGCCGTTACCGTCCCCCTGACTCGTTACACGGACCACATCATGGCCCGGGACCGGTCCCGCCGGCTGGCCGGTACGACCGTGTGAGCGCCGAGAGCTCGGTCACTTCCATACGGGACGCAGCCGCGCCCCCCGTGCTGAAGGCCGTCGGCGTGCACAAGTCTTTTGGGCCGCTCGCGGTCCTGCGGGGCGTCGACTTGTCCGTCGGTGCCCATGAGGTCGTGTGCCTTATCGGCGCTTCGGGGTCGGGCAAGTCGACCCTGCTCCGATGCTGCAACCTCCTGGAGCGGGTGGGCTCGGGGACGATTGGTCCTATCCAATCACGCCAAGCCGGTCAGCTCCTTAATTGGTATTCTTTCGTTTTCTCTTCTGGTTTTTGGTCCTGAGGCGCGTTGCCTGGGCCATGGCAGTGGCCGCGCCCGCCGGCGAAAACCGGACTGCCCACCAAACGAGACTGGCGCCGCGGCCGATGTGCCCGGACCGGGCGGTGGCGGCGGCGTTCCGGAGGGCGGTCTGGGAGTAAAACCGCCGGGGGGCGCGGCGCCCTACGGTCAGGTCGGCGGCCGCCTCGGTGTCCCCGGCGTCCAGCGCCCGCTGCAGGTGAGCGTCGATGGCCCGATCAAGGGCAGAGGCCATACGACGGGTGTCGCGGCTGGCGTTGTGGTCGTGGAGCCGGTATGCGGACGTGACCTCGTCGAGGTAGGCAAACCTGCCCCGCTCGGCCAGCTTGTACACGAGGTCGAGGTCGTCGGCCCCCTCGACGGTTGGGTCCATACCACCGACCGCAGCCACCGCGTGGCGGCGGGCCACCAGCGTATTGATCGAGGGCCGGTCCCCGCCCGAGTAGACGGAGTGACGAGTCGTCGGTCCCTTGGCCCCACCGTTCTCGCGAACTTCTTGTCGTACCCTGTCACAACGTCGAAGGCCGTGTAAGCGGCGACCACGCCCGGCCTCGCGGCCAGTGCCTCGACCGCCGCCGAGAGATGCCGGGGGTACCACACGTCGTCGTAGTCGAGGAACGCCACCAGGTCGCCGCGGGCATGAGCCAGGCCGCGGTTCCGGGCCTGGGCGGTGCCACCCGTTTTTGGCGGACGACACGGATCCGCTCATCCACACTGACCAGTTCCGCCAGCGCCCCGGGGTCGGGGGAGCCGTCGTCGACGACGATTACCTCCCAGTTGGTCCAGTCCTGGGCGATGACAGAGGCCAGTGCCTCGGCCAGGAACGGCGGCCGGCTGATATGAGTCGGGACGATGATGCTCACGAGCGGTGAAACCTGGGCGAGGGCCACTCCCTCAGACGTTAGGCCGGCGCTCGTCATGACCGGCGTCTGCCGGGCGCCCGGGCATCCGCGCACCGGAGGAGCGTGCTGGGTACGATCGCTTTGGTCCCGGTTATTTCTTCGACGCCAGCGCCGAGCGGTCTCGTTCGGGCCTGCCCAGTCTTGAAATAGCCTGCCCGCCTCCTGAGGGTGTCCATCACGAAGGAGCCGCCGTATGCCAACTGCCCCAAGTCGCCCGATGGTCGACTCCCGCTGGCTTACCGCCATCGCCGAACTGGACGAAGAGGCGCTGAGAGGGCTCCTCGCCCGCCGTCCCGACGTCGTTGCCTCGCGTCCGGAGAGCCTCCACCAGGTTGCCGCGTGCATTGTCACCAACCAGAGCGCCAAGTTTTTCTTCGACCGGACGGACCGCTCTACACAGCATTTCCTCGAGGCCCTATGCGCCCTGGAGCCGAGCACCCTCCCGGCCCTGGCCGGTGCCCTCGGCTGCGGACCGGGTGAGCTTTCCCCGATCGTCGAGAACCTGCGAGTGGCGGGGATGGTGCTGGTGGACGCGGACCTGGCTTACGCCAACCCGGGGCTGGCCGGCGTCATCCCGTTCCCTTGCCGCCTCGGGCCACCGGCGGCGGGGTTGCTAGGGCGGCTGGCCAACAGCGAGCTGGCTCAGATCGCCCGCCACCTCGACCTACCCACCACTGGTGCCAAAGCCGAGCTGGTAAGGCGGGTCACCCGAGGTATCAGTGAAGCCGAACGGATCCGCGACCTCATCGACGAGGCCCCGGCCAGCACGGCAGAGCTGATAGCCATGGCGGCGCACGAATGGCCGCAGTTCCAACTTTCCGCCGGGACAGCCCACGCCGCCCACCAGCAGCACGGCGCCCCGGGCTGGTGCCTTCGCCACGGCTTCCTGGTCGCCACTGGCTGGGGTACTGCTGTCATGCCCCGGGAAACAGCACTAGCCCTTCGCGGGGGCTGTCTTTTCAGCTCGTTCCAACCCGGGTCACCTGCGGTAAAGGGACGGCCGGTCGATCCCGATCAGGTCGACCGCAGGGCCGCCGAGATAGCGATGCGCCTGGTCGCAGACGTGGAGAAAATCTGCGAGGCGTGGAGCGCAACGCCGGCCAAGGTCCTACAAAACGGGGGTATCGGCACCCGGGAGGTCCGTCGGGCGGCCAAACTGGTCGGCCGCGACGAGCCGGTGACGGCGCGGCTCATCGAGTTGGCCGGAGCGGCCGGCCTCGTGGGCACCAACGAGGGGGGCGAGACCGCTAGCCCGACACCCGGTTACGATTCATGGGCGGTCGCGGGCTCGGAGGTGCGCTGGCGGGCCCTGGCGGTGGCGTGGTTGAACGCTTGTTTCGAGGTGGGCCTGGCCGGCACGCGGGACGAGGACGGCAAGGCGGTGGCGCCACTGGCCGTCGGCTTGGAGCCGGACCAGCTGGTACGTCGTGCGCTCGTGCTCGACCTGATGGCCGAGCACCCGGGCGAGGCGTTGGACGCGGCGAGTGCCGAGGCGGTCGTCGTCTGGAGGCGGCCCGCAGCCTGGGCTGCCGACGCCGGTGAGACGAGCCAAATCGTGCAAGCGCTCCTGGAGGAGGCCCACCTGACCGGGGTGGCGAGCCAGTTGGATGACCAGTACGCCCTCAGCGGGTTCGGCCGTTTGTTGGTGGACGGGGATGCGGGAGGAGCGGAGAAGTACCTCGGCTCCCTCGTCCCGCCCATGGTCGACGAGGTCGTGCTCCAGGCGGACTTCACTGCGACCGTCGCCGGGCATCCGGCACCGGAGTTGCGGGCAGAGCTGGACCTCATGGCCGACGTGGAGTCGACCGGCCACGCCACTGTATGGAGGATAAGCGAAGCCACCGTGCGCAGGGCGTTCGACGCCGGTAGGGATGCGGCGCAGGTACTTGGTTTCCTCCGCCAGCACGCGGTCCATGGAGTGCCCCAACCGTTGTCGTACCTGGTGGAGGACATAGGGCGCAGGCACGGTCGGGTGCGCACGGGGCCGGCGGCTTGCTTTGTGCGCAGCGACGACCCGGCCTTGCTTTCCGAGCTCGCCCTGGCCAAGAAGACTTCTCGCCTCGGCCTCAGGCTCGTGGCGCCAACTGTTGCGGTCAGCGCCCGCTCAGTGCAGGAGGTTACCGATGCGCTGCGGGCAGCCGGTTACCTGCCTGCAATCGAAGGGCCTGAGGGCGAGATAGTGCCGCAGAGGCCGGTTGCCCACCGGGCCAAGGCGTTGCCGTGGGCGAACGGCAGTGCGGAGGACCTTTTCGCCGGTCTGGAGGACCTCGACGACGAGGACCGGGAGCTTCTGGGCGAGATGATGAGCGACCCCGACCTCGTGGCCGAGCTCACCGGGCTCCCTCCGGAGTTGGCCCTGATGATGGTCCACCTGGCGTCGGAGGATCCCGGCATCCATAGTTTGAGCGATGATCTCGCCACGCTGGCGGCCCGGTTGCGCCAGGCGCCCTTCGTCCGGCAGCAAGAGACGACAAAACCAGGCAAGGCGACGCAGGCGCCGGCGCACAAGGAGCCCCAACCGCCGCAGCTGTTCGACGTCGTCCCGGGCCGTCCGTGGCATATTGCCAAGGGTGTCGTAGAGATGAGCGAGCTGCTGCAAGAAGCCCTGGAGAGCGGTTGGGCCGTGCGCATGGGCTATGTCAACGGCCGGGGTACTGAGCGCGAGTTTTTTGCTAAAGTCCTCGACCTCAACCGAAGCAGGGTGCGGGTGCGCTACCTCGACCAACACGGCGGTGGGGAACTGAACTTGCGTCAGGTCCAATGGGCGCGCGTGCTGACCGATGCGGAGGAGGAGATGCTCGGATGACAGACGGCCCGTTGATCGTCCAGTCGGACCGGACGCTGCTGCTTGAAACCGACCACCCGGAGGCGGCCGCCTGCCGTGGCGCGATAGCGACCTTCGCTGAGCTCGAACGTTCCCCCGAGCACGTGCACACCTATCGTGTCACGCCGCTGGCGCTGTGGAACGCCCGGGCTGCCGGCCACGACGCCGAACAGGTTGTCGACGCGCTGTTGCGGTGGTCGCGCTACCCAGTCCCTCAGGCATTGCTCGTTGATGTCTCTGAGACCATGGCCCGCTACGGGCGCCTGGCACTCGAGATGGACGCCGTCCATGGGCTGGTGCTCCGGAGCACCGACCTGGCCGTCCTGGAAGAGGTCCTGAGAGCAAAGGCCGTGGTGCCGCTCGTCGGGCCGCGCATCGACGTTTCGACCGTGGCCGTGCCGAGGACCGAACGGGGCCGCCTGAAGCAGGCATTGCTGAAGGTCGGCTGGCCCGCCGAGGACCGGGCTGGTTACGTCGACGGCGCGTCGTTCATCATCACGCCAGCCGGCCCTGAGCGTTTTTCGCTCCGCGGGTACCAGCAAGAGGCCGTCGAGGCGTTTGCCGCAGCCGGTAGTGGTGTGGTCGTCTTGCCTTGCGGGGCGGGTAAGACGCTGGTGGGCATTGGGGCCATGGCGGCAGTTGGGGCGCACACCTTGGTACTTGTGACCAACGTGGTCGCCGCCCGTCAGTGGAGAAGCGAACTGCTGGCCCGCACCACTCTGGGCGACCGTGAAATAGGTGAGTATTCCGGCGAACGCAAAGATCTCCGTCCTGTTACTATTGCCACCTACCAGATCCTGAGCGCCCGCCGGGGGAACTTGTACCGGCACATGGAGGTGCTCTCGGCCGAAGACTGGGGGCTCGTCGTTTACGACGAGGTCCACCTTCTGCCCGCTCCTGTGTTCCGGATGACGGCCGACATCCAGGCCCGCCGGCGCCTCGGGCTCACGGCTACCCTCGTCCGGGAGGACGGCCGTGAGGGCGATGTTTTCAGCCTGATCGGCCCGAAGCGCTACGACGCACCATGGCGAGATATCGAGGCGCAGGGTTGGATAGCGCCGGCTCTTTGTACGGAGGTGAGGGTCACTCTCACCGACGAGGAGCGGATGTCCTACGCGCTAGCCGAAAACGAGGACCGCTACCGGGCTGGGGCCACGGCACGTTCCAAGCTGGCGGTCATCGAGCGGCTGTGCGCGGAGGCGGTGCGGCGCAAGGAGCCGGCTCTCGTGATCGGTCAGTACCTGGACCAGCTGGACGAGATTGGCCGGCGTGTCGGAGCACCGGTGCTCACAGGGAAGACCCCCGAACGCGAGCGTGAGACGCTGTACGAACGGTTCCGCCGCGGCGACATCCCGGTCCTTGTGGTGTCAAAGGTGGCCAATTTCTCTGTCGACCTTCCAGAGGCGTCGGTCGCCATCCAGGTCTCGGGTACCTTTGGCAGCCGCCAAGAGGAGGCCCAGCGCCTGGGGCGAGTGCTGCGCCCCAAGGCTGACGGGCGCCAGGCGCGCTTCTTTACCATCGTTTCTAGGGACACGATCGACCAGGAGTTCGCCACCCGCCGGCAGCGTTTCCTCGCTGAACAGGGCTATGCCTACCGGGTGAGCGATGCAGAGTTGGTTAGCTGGCCGACCTGACCGGTGCGCCACCCGCATCAAACCGCTACACCGGCTCCGTTAGCCCGTCCCGGTGGCGAGCTCCGTCACGCGCCCCGGGATGGGACCGACGACTTCGGTGACGAACTCATCGGCGGCCCTCTTCAAACAGGCGATCATGACCCGTACCGCCAACTCGTCAGCGATAGCGTCCCGAGTCAAGGCCCAGACCTGACGTTCGGGCTGGATGCCTTTGACCCGCCGGACGGCGACGCCGGGATGGGGCGATGGGCTGAGCGCCATCATGGGCACGAGGGCGACCCCGAGCCCGGCGGCGATAAAGCCGAGCGCCGTGGGGTATTCGTCGGCCTCGAGGGCGTACCGTGGCCGGAAGCCCGCCCGGGCGCAGGCCAGTTCAACGACCAGCGCAAATAAGTCTGGGCACGAGCTGACCCCGATCCATGGCTCCCCGGCGGCCAGGGCAATGTCCAGTTGACGCTTCGCGGCCAAGGGGTGGGAGCGGGGTAGGACCGCGCGGAACGGGTCGGCCAAGAGGTGGTGGTGGACTAGCCCATCATTTACCGGCTCGCCCGGCGAACGGGGCAGGACCACTACGGCGACATCGACCGAGCCGGCGCGCAGGTGGTTAGTCGCCTCGTCGGGCTCAGCCACGACGAAGTCGAGGGCCACGTCCGGGAGCCGCGACCGAAAATCGGCCAGTGCCCCCGGCACCAGCGCCGAGCTTGCGGTCGGGAAAGCCGCCAGGCGCAGGCGGCCGGTACGGCCGGACCGCCAGGCGGCCAGGGCGTCCTCAGCGTCTTGTACGGCCGCCAGCACCCGACTGGTGTGCTCGCACTGTTGGCTTACGGCTGATGGCGTGTAGCTCAACAGCTCGGCGGCGGCGGCCACCGACCCCGTCTCGACGACAGCCCTTAGGACGTTGAGGCGGCGGACGTCTATCACCGGACACCTAAGCAAAAGTAAAGTGTTACGCGGAAAGCGTCATCTGTTGTCGGCGAGACGTACAGGATAATGGTCACATGCAGTCTCCCTCGGCGTTGCGTGTACCCCGCTCATGATATGGCTTGTCCCGGTACTGGTCGCTGGTTTTCTTCTAGCCGTGCCGTTCCTTGGTGCCGACACCAGGGACGGACGTGACTGGCCGCCATTGCGCCTGCCTAGCCCGGTGCCAATTCAATAGAACGGGACCAATTGGACTGACCCCGGATATTCCCGGCCGGCCATCGCGCAGATAAGTTGTACTTGCGATTTACCTATAGTAGGTAGATAACCGGTAACCGGGAGGATCTTGCGATGCCGGTGGGCGAAGTGGTCCAGATGGCCGATCAGGCCGCCGCTACGGTCGGCGTGACCCCGAGCCGAAGGCACAAGGCACTCCCCATGTCGCACGCTCTGCGGGCCCAGGAGCCGGCGATCGGGTTCCTAGTGACGGCCTACGGGGGCATCGTGTTGGTCGCCTCGGTCCCACTCACCCTGTTGACCCAGCACCTGCCCCGGCGGCTCGTCCTGTGCTGCGTCCTGGCGGCCCTCGTGGTAACGAGCCTGTCCTCAGCGGCCGCCTCGACCTATGAAGTGCTGCTGTGGTCAAGGGTGGCGACCGCGTTGAGCCAGGTCCCTTTCTGGGCACTGGTCGTGCCGACGGCCGCAGGGCTGGTCCCGCCGGCCGAACGCGGGCGGGCCGTGGCCGCGGTTTTCGCCGGGGTGTCGATAGCCAATGTCATCGGTGTGCCGGGGGGGACCTGGATCGGTCAGGCTGGGGGATGGCGCGCGTCGTTCGTGAGCATCGCCGCCCTGGCCCTGATGGTCACGGCGTTGCTCCGTCCGTGCCCTCTGGGAGCACTGATGTCCGGTCCGCCGACCACCCGGACCCGAGCCGCTTCTGGCTCTTGGTCGCGCTCACAGTACTGGTCACCACCGGTTCTTTCATCGCCTACACCTACCTGGCACCGTTCTTCGTGGCGCCGGGCAGCGTCAACCTGGCGGCGGCAATCATCTCGACGGCAGTAAATGTCGGCATCAGCGCCGGTGCCCTTTGCGGCGGCCTCCTGCTGAGCGCCACCGGAGCTCGGAGCACGGTGCTCGTGGCCGGGATCCTGAGCACGGCAGCCTTCGCACTAGCCCGACGCGAGAGCTCAGGCCGCCGTCGCGTATGACCCCAAAGGCTACGTACTCCTGGGCGAGATCACCGATGGCGCACCGGCGTCGAGACGCCTAACCTGGCTCCGCGGCGCGACGGTACGGTAGGCGTCTTCGCAGATGATTGCGACTTCGTCCCAGTCCACGTCGCCGTCGAGACGAAGGCCAAGCCAACCGCGATGACCGACGTACGGAGGGCGAAAGAAGCGGTCCGGGGCTGCGCCGACCAAGCTCTCCTGTGCTCCTGGAGGTGCCGCACACCAAAGATGAGAGAACCGGTTGTGGTGGTGACCTTGGGGCCAGAGCATGACGAACTGCTTGCCGACGAAGAAGGCGGGCGAGCCATGGCTAGGACGTTCGGTCACCCCGGGGAGGGCCAGGCAGGTCGACCGGACTTGCTCCTCGATGTCCTGGTCCATCGGCCCAAACTATGCAAACCAGCAGGGACCATGGCGGACGGCCATCCCAAAAAAGGGGGGGTCGTCCCTGTCTCCCGGTGGCGACGTGGCCATGAGCGGGGTGACGGGTATTGCCCGTCGGCGGACGCTACGGTAGGCGACGGTTGGGAGCCCTGGCCGGAAGGCCTGGGGGGTTAGCCACGTCAGCCGGGGCTCCCTTTTATAAAGGCTACTGGCCGTGGCGAGTGGCGTACGCCGTTGTCTTCGGGGTTGTCCGCCCGCCCGACGATCGGCACTATCGAGATCCTCAGAGACGGTATGCGCCCGGTCAGCGAAAGATGTCTCTGCCCAACCGCAGGGGCCAGGGATGTCACACGAGCGCTACCGGCGGTGCTTAAGGGATGATGGCGATGGTACGGATGCCGAGAGCCCCGGGGCCTGCGCTGGCGGCGCAACGAGGCAGACAAGACGACGAGCGCTCTTTCGAGCGTTTCTTCGTCACCCACTACGAAAGAGTGGTGATCATCGCGTACCGGGCCCTGGGGGACCGCCAAGCCGCCGAGGACGTGGCCCAAGAGGTCTTCCTTTCCTTCCACGGGCGAGTCGACCCCTCGGCCGAATGGGCCCCGGGTTGGCTCTGGGCCGCCGCGGCCCACCGAGCCCTGAATGTGGCCCGGGGGTCCAGACGGCGCCGTGACCGGGAGCTGAGAGTGGCATCGACCACTTATGCCCCCAACCCCGAGGATGGCGCCATCGCTTCCGAGCAGCGCACGCTCGTCAGGGCCTGTCTGGCCCGCCTGCCCCAACGTGAAGCCGAGATCCTGGCCATGCGCGCCAGCGGTCTCAGCTATGCCGACATCGCCTCGGCCGTCGGAGTGCAGCCCGGGAGCGTCGGCACCCTGATAGCTCGAGCCCAAAAGTCGCTACGCAAGGAGTTGAACCGTGCCCAAACATCCCGCTAACGGGGCCCTGCGACGCCTTCTGGACGAGCCCGTCGCCGTGGCCGTGGCCGACGAGGACCACGCTTTTCAGTGCCTACGTTGCCAGGCCCGCATGAGCCTGATGCGCGAAGACGATGTTGCAGTGAGCCTCGCCCTCGGCGGTCATTTTGAAATGACGCCGGCGGCGGTCGCTCTGGACCGCCTCCGGAGCGCCGAGAGAGCAGGGCCGGTCTTTGTCGCAGCTCGGGCCCGGGCTCGGCGGGGCCAGCGGGGGGCAGGGCGCCCGCCACGTCGTCGACCGCTGCTTCGCCCGGCCACCGTGGTAACTGCCGCCGTAGTGTTGATGGGAGGGGCAACGGCCGCCGCGGCCACCAACCTGGTGCCCATATTCGAGCCCGAGTCGGTTGCCCCGGTGGTTATCCAAGCCGGAGATATCAACAGCTTGCAGGCTTTGTCCCGGTTCGGGACGGTGACGGGCACCTCGAAGTTGGACCTAACGCCGGAGAGCTCGGCCACTGCCCTGGCCTCGGCAGCCGGCTTTAGCCTGCCGACTGTGACGGTCCTCCCTGGATTGGCTACTGGGTCACCCTCGTACTGGCTGGTCGGTCCCGAGTATGCGCAGCTGCTGGTCTCGGTGGCGAAGGCCGAGCAAGCCGCGGCCAAGGACGGCGCCAGTGCCCCGCCTGCTCCCCCTGGTGTGGACGGTTCGGTCCTGGAGGTGGCCACTGGTGCCGGCGCCCTGGAGGTGTGGGGCATAACGCTTCCCGGGGGCACGGGTGCCAGCGACGGGCTTTTTGGCCACAGTTCGAGCAGGGCCGATGCCGGGCCGAGCGGCGGCACGACGGCCGGGCCCGCTTCTGAAGGCAACCGCCCGGTGGCCTCCGAGCTACCTCAGCTGGCGGTGGCCGAGGTGCAGGGCCCCACGGTGTCTTCCTCGGGGGCCGACCTCGCCACACTGGAGAGCTACTTCCTCTCCCAGCCGGGGATCTCCGCTGAGCTGGCGGCCCAGATCCGAGCCATCGCCGACCCCAGCTCGACCCTGCCCGTCCCGGTCCCGGCTGGCGCCGCCAGCTCCACGGTCGACCTCAACGGTCACGCCGCTGTGGTGTTAGCCGCGGGTAGCGAGGGCAGCGCCGTCATCTGGGCCGAGAACGGCCGGCTGTTCGCCGTGCTCGGCCAGGCCAACGCCTCGGACCTTCTAGATGTGGCCCGCCAGATTGCCTGAAGCGGCAAGCGCCGCCGGCCCTGCCGGGATCCCTGCGCCCGCCGCTCTCCCCCCCGGCGGGCTCGCACCGGGGGCGCCCGCCCTCAGCGAAGGTCGTTGTGCCCACGGAAAGGGCACTTTGAGTGGTGAAACCTTCGGCCTTGGCGCGTCCACCCCCGGCCTGGGCCGGCCGGGACCGGCCTCCCGGGACGCGGTATGGTGCTCCCGGCTCAGCAAGTCCTATGGCCACCGAGCCGCTTTGCGCTCGGTTTCACTCCGTATCTCGTCTGGCGAGGTGGTTGGTTTACTGGGCCCCAACGGCGCCGGGAAATCCACGTTGGTCAAGTTGTTGGTCGGCCTGGCCAGGCCGGACAGCGGCGAAGCGCTCGTACTGGGCGCTCCCCTGGGCCACCCCCAATCCCGCCGTGACATCGGCTACCTGCCTGAGCTGTTCCGCTACCAGCCGTGGCTCAGCGTGGCCGAGGTGATCGGGCTCCACGCTCGTCTGTGCCCCGTTCCCGTCGCCGACCGGCGCCGCGAAGTCGACAGGGTGCTGGACCGGGCCGGCTTGGCCGACCGAGGTCAAGATCGCGTGGCCAGCTTGTCAAAGGGCCTCCAACAACGACTGGGCCTGGCTGTGGCCCTCCTGGGCAAGCCCCGCCTGTTACTTCTCGACGAGCCGACCTCAGCACTCGACCCCACGGGACGGGCGGACGTCCGTTCCCTCATCGACCAATGCCGGGCGGAAGGCATAACCGTTCTGCTCAACTCGCACATGCTGAGCGAGGTGGAACGCTCATGTGACCGGGTCATCGTCCTGGACAGGGGCCGGGTACTGGCCGACGGTCCCCTGGGGGCGTGGCTGGACCACGATGTCCTGCGGGTGCGCCTTGATGGCGAGGCCGGCCGCTTCGTCCCCTGCCTGGCCCATTTCGGCGAAGTGTCGGCCCACGCCCGGGAGCTCACCATGCCCTCTCTGGCCCTGAGCCTTGTCCCTGATGTGGTCGGCGCCCTGGTGGCAGCGGGCGCCAGGGTCGTGAGCGTGGAGCCCGGCCAGGTCAGCCTGGAGGAGAAGTTGCTCGAATTGCTGTCCGGCCATGACGAGGACCGCCCGTGACGAACATCTTGGTCTTTGCCCGCCTTACCCTGCTGGAGGCGTCACGCCGTAAGGTCCTATGGGCGCTCCTCGGTCTGGCTGTGCTCATAATCGGCCTGTCCTTTTGGGGTTTTGCCCGCTTGCCGGCGGTACATGCCTTCGGGACGTCGCTCAGTGCGGCGAACTCCCACTTGGTCACCGCCCAACTGCTCGGGTTCGTCCTTTTTGCCCTGAGCTTCGTGGGCGCCCTGGCCATGTCGTTCGTGGCCGCTCCCACCATCGCTGGCGAGCTGGAATCGGGGGTGGCGCTCAGCCTGCTGGCCCGGCCCGTAAGGCGCTCGGAGGTCCTGCTCGGCAAGTGGCTGGGCCTGGTCAGCCTGGCGGTCGGCTACGTCGCGATCGTTGGCGGGGCTGAGATTGCCGCCGCCGAGACGGGCACGGGGTACCAAGTCCCCGACCCGGTGGCGGCCGTGGCTCTATTGGCCGCTCAGGCCGTCGTCCTTTTGAGCTTGGCCCTGCTCCTCAGCACCCTGTTCTCGCCCATGGCCGCCGGTGTCGTTGCTGTAGGCCTCTTCGGTACCGCCTGGGTGGCGGGTTTGGTGGGGGACATCGGCCAGAGTTTGCGCGACTCCTCGGTGGCGGCCGTCGGTACCGTCGACCATCTCCTCTTGCCCACGGACGGGCTCTGGAACGGCGTCATGAACGCGCTCGACCAGACGGGCCTCATGAACTCGTTCTCCGACCGACTGATCGGGAACCCGTTTTTTCAGACCAGTGGCCTGACCGCTGCTTACCTCGTCTGGTCGGCGGCCTGGCTTGTCGCCGTTGTGGCCTGCACCTATCTTCGTTTCTGCCGCGTCGAACTCTAACGAACGTCTTGCGCTTTGACACCGAGGCGAACGCGCCACGAGAAACGAAGCCCAGTGAACGACGCAGGATCCCCGAAGGCCAGGTCCACCTCGTGGCGGAACTGCGTGGCGCCTATCTCCTCATCGGATAGGCCCAGGCGCTTTAGCGCCTGGTAGCTGCCCTGGCTCGACATCAGGGCCACAAAGCGGTCGGCGTCGCCGGCGACTGCCTGGCTGAACATGACTTCCCGGGTGAACGCGAAGTACCCGGAACTGTGACCGCAGGCGGCCAGAGGACCGAAGACGCAGTCGTGGCGGAGGCCACGGTCAGCACTGCCGAGCCCACCTCAGGACCGTACGTAAAAGGACCGAGGATGTGCCAGGGGCGCCAGCCGTACGGTCGATGGTGAAAGTGGGGCGGGGTGGGCACGGCTGCGGCTTGGCCAGGCGCGAAGTTGAATACGGGGTGAACGCGCTGAGTATGGTCTACTGATCGTGCCAAGCGTCGAACAGCTCGTACTGGTCCTATTCGGCCGCGTGACCGAGGCCGTCGCTCAGGCCACCTCGGCCTTGCTGGACGGCGATGTGCTCCTGGGCCAAACGGTCATCGATGCTGACAGGGCGATCGACCAGCAGACCGAGGTGGTCGGGCAACTGGTATGGGCACAGATCGACTCGCAACATCCCACGCCGACGGAGCTGCGTCACTTGGTGGCTGTCTTATTGGTCCTTCCTGAGCTGGAGCGAAGCGCCGACCTGGCCGAGCACATCGCCCAGCGGGCGGCCGGGAACGTTGGGGCCAACATGACCCCGGTCAGCCGAGGCATCGTGCAGCGGATGTCCGAGGTGGCGATCGAGATGTGGCGGTCCGCTACCAACGCCTACGCCAATCGGAGCGCCGAGGGCCTCGATCTCCACGAAGCCGATGAGGAACTCGACATCCTCCACGAACGGCTTACAGCCGAGGTCGCCGGCGGCACGATGAGGCCGCCAGTGGCCGCACAGGTGACACTGCTCGCCCGTTTTTATGAGCGCCTGGGTGACCATTCCGTCAACCTGACTCGGCGTATATCTATCTTCCAGGATTGAGGACCAGCCTCTGGCTGGCCGCGGACCGTTAAGCCGTAGCGATCGCATTGCCGGCAGCGCTCGACGACTTCACCGGCAAGCCCACCCACGAGGCCCACTGCCATGGCCAGTGCCGTGGCCGCCAGAAGTCCAACAACCAGTACCACGACTGTAATTTCGAGAAACAGGGCCATACGGCCTCCTCACCTGCTAGCTCTGGCAAGTGCTAACAGCCAACTTAGGCAGCCCGAATGTTACGGCGCTGTTAAATACAGGCACCTCTGCAAGTACGGGCACCTCTGGCACAGCAGAGGTTGACCGCCTCCGCTCAGCGAGGCAGGTCTCCTCAAGTGAGGAAATAATCAGTAATGTATTTCTCGCCTTCGTCGCAGAAAAACGTGATAACCGTCCGCAGTTCAGGCGAGCTTTCCCGGAGCCGGCGAGCGGCGATCAGATGAGCACCGGAGCTCGGGCCGACGAAGATCCCGAACTCACGGGCCAACCGTCGCATCTCAGAGATAGCTGCCTCGCTCTCGACGGGTACCAGTGCGTCGATCAGGTCCTTGTGGCGTGCGAATATACCGGGGACAAACCCGTCGGCGATCCCTTCGATCAAATGGCGGCCGACCTCACCGCACATGAGAGTGCAGGACTCGTTCGGCTCAACAGCGACGATCCGGCAGGCCGGGTTGAGTTCACGGAAACACTGGCCTACACCTATGATCGTGCCTCCGGTCCCCACCCCCCCGACGACCGCGTCCGGGACTACCCCAGGCGGCAGCTGGGCCAGGATCTCGCGGCCGAGCCAGGTACGGTTCTCGTCCACGTTCCATTCGGAGTCGAACTGCTGAGGGGCAAAAAACCCCGGTTGGCAGCCAAGTTCGCGGGCCTTAGCCAGAGCGTCATTGACGTGAAAGTCACCGACAGTCATTACTTCGGCCCCGAAGGCCCGGGATATGGCTGCTCTTTCGACGCTGACACCCTCGGGCATGATGACGATCATGCGGTAACCCTTGGCCGCGGCAACCATGCTCATGGCGTTGCCGGTATTGCCGCTGCTCGCTTCCACGATCGTGCCACCGGGTCGCAATAGCCCTTCGTGCTCCGCCCGTTCGATCATGTACTTCGCGATCCGTGCCTTTATCGAACCGGACGGGTTGAGGTACTCAAGCTTCGCCCATACGCCGTCGACGAGCACAAGCGGAGTGTTGCCGATGGCGTCGAGGACGGTTGCCGGCGCGGGACTGGGGGCGGCGCTCTCGGAGGCCATGACCATTTTCGTCTTAGCGCCCACCACGTGGTCAGTCATTCCCAGGCTCCCAGGCCAAGTCAAGGCTCGCTGCCTCGGGGAGGCGGTGAGCGAAGGGCTGGACGTGCCGGCTTTGCTCGCTGCCCGGGACAGGCCGCGCCACAGGGGCACGCTCTGGGGCCGAGGCGTCCTGGGAGCTCGCCGAAGGTCCGTCTCGCCGCGAGATCCCTGCCATCATCAGCCCGATGGCCTCGCGGCTTGTGGTGCGAGGATCGACTTCGCCGATAATGGCACCCTCGTACATGACCAGGACCCGATGGGAGACCGAGATGACCTCGTCAAGGTCCTCCGAGATGATGAGGACGGCGGTCCCCCGGCGAGCCTCCTCACGGACCCGGTCATGAATATAGCGGGCGGCGACCACATCGATGCCCCGGGTGGGCTGCGCCACCAGGAGGGCCTTTGGTCGGCCGGAAAGCTCTCGGGCGAGGATGAGCTTTTGAATGTTGCCGCCCGAAAGGTTCCGTGTAGGCGTGTCGATCCCGGGCGTGCGTACGTCGAACGTCGCCACGAGCTCCCGGGCGCGGGCGCGGATGGCGCGGCGGCGCAAGAACCCGAGCCGGGCGAACGCGGGCTTGTCGGAGTCGACGAGCATGAGGTTCTCGGCCACGCTGAAGTCACCGATCACGCCGTCGCGCATCCTCTCTTCGGGCACATAACCGAGGCCGGCACGCCGTGCCATCGAGGCCTTCTTGCCCGCCAGCTCGACACCGTCGACTTTGACAGACCCTCTCGAATGGGGCCGCAGGCAGGCGATGGCCTCGCCGAGCTCGCGCTGGCCGTTACCGGACACGCCAGCGATGCCGACGATCTCTCCGGCACGGACGTCGAGCGAAACCTCGCGCACCGACTCGTTGCCCCTGTCTCCTCGTACGACGAGATCGCGGACCGCGAGCCTCACCTCGCCCGTGCGTGCCACCGGGGCAGGGCTTTCGGCGTTGATCTGGCGGCCCACCATCATCTCGGCCAATTGCTCGTGCGTGACCTCGGAGGGGCGCACGGTGCCGATCTTCCTGCCCCCTCGCAGCACCGTGATGCGGTCCGATATGGCAAGCACCTCGCGGATCTTGTGGGAGATGAAGATCAAGCCGCGACCGTCGGCCGTCATTTGCCTGAGCACACGAAAAAGGTCGTCGACCGCGAAAGCGCAGGTAATCGATGGAGACGACGAAGATGACGACGAGGCCCTCGATGGTCGTGACGAGGTCGGTCGGGACCCCGATGACCGCCTGCATCGCTGTCCCTCCGACCAGGAGACCGCCGAAAAGGTAAGCCGACAGGATGCTCCACAACGGGTTCAGTCCGCCGAAAAGCGCTACGACGATGCCGTTGAAGCCATCGTTGCCGGTGAACCCCGTGAGGCTCCCGTCGGTCACCATCCGGTGCGAGATGCTCCCGAAGACGAGTACGGCACCGGCGATCCCGCAGCATGCGCCGCTGAGGACCATGGCGTTCATCATCGTGCGCTTGACGGGCATCCCTGCGTAGGCGGCTGCGTCGGTCGACAGGCCGACGGCCCGGGTACGGAAGCCGAACCCCGTACGCCACAGGAGAATGTACACGGCCACGGCCACGGCCACGGCGATGACGACACCGAGGTTGAGTTGAGTACCGCTCACCAGGGTCGGGAGCCAGGAGTTCTCAGAGAGCAGCTTTGTCTGGGGTATGAGGCCAGTCACCGAGAACGACTGCGACTTGTTGACCATCGGTCCCGAGAGCAGGTAGTTCATTACCTGCACCGCCACGAGGTTGAGCATGATCGTGCTCAGGATCTCGTTGACGTTGAAGTAGGCCTTGAAGAAGCCTGCGATCCCGGCCCAAATGGCACCCCCGGCGGCGGCCGTGATCACCACCAGCGGGATGAGCAGGAACGCCGGCAGTCCCGGCACGGCGAGGACGGTGGCCGTCGAGGCCAGCGCGCCCATGACGATCTGGCCCTCACCACCTATGTTCCAGACGTTGGCCCGGACGGCGATGCAGATCCCGGCTGCTACGAGAAGGAGAGGGACAGCTTTTTGGGCGGTGCTGGCGAGAGCGTAGCTGCCCCCAAAGGCGCCCGAGAGCAGGGCATGGTACCCGGTGACCGGGTTCGCTCCGAAAGCGAGTATGAGCAGCGCCCCAATGAGCAGTGCTGCGAACGCCGAGAGGGGCAGGGCCAGCCAGCCCAAGACCAGCTGGCTCCAGGGTGAGGAGCTTGCGGCCCGGGGCAGGCCGGCTGATCGTCCGCCTCTCATGTTGATGACCTAAGCATCCTCGCGTTCATAAGTCCTGGTCATCACCATTGCGGAGGGGAAGGTCGCGATCATAGGGCCGAAGGTCCCGGCCGTGTGAACGCAATGTTTCCTGGACCGGATTGAGCGTGCTCCCTAGGCACGGAGCACTCGGGGCCGTCCCCGGCGAAGCCCTCGGCTCAGATAACCGGTGGCTGGGACGACCAGGGAAAGTCGATCCAACCGTCGGTGCCGCCCCAGAAGTAGTCGGGTTCGACAACTGACCAGGGCTTCTTGTACAGCACCGCGCTCCGTAACTCCTTTACATGGGGTCGGACGAGGTCTCCGACCAAGGCCAGCGTGATGCCCGAATCCGCGACGTCATCGGCCACGAGCACTTTTAGGCCGGCCAGGTCGACCAGCGGCGGGGTCGGGGGTAGGACGACCGGGACCTCCATCCGTTCACCGACACCGGTGTAGAACTCCACGTTGATCGTGGCGCAGTTCTTCACGCCAAGGGCATAGCCGAGCGCTCCGCCAACCGGGAGCCCGCCTCGAGCGATGGCCAGTATGAGGTCGGGGCGGTACCCGCTCTCGGCCACATTGACGGCGAGTTGCCGGCTGGCAAGCCCAAAAACTTCCCAAGTGAGCACTTCAACATGGTGATCAGTCGTTGTCGTCATTGTCCCTTCTCCGGGCGCAGACCCTCTCTACTAGACCGTACAAGATGGGACCGACGCGGCCGAGGATCTCCATATGCCATGGACCGCTCGGAACGGCCGCACGCCGAGACCAGTTCCGGCATCCGCGGGTACGCGATCATGGCCATATGGGCACTGGGCATGGTCGGATGGGCTTGTGGTCGGCGGGACAGCGCCGGTGAGCGACGTGCCGACCGACGCGGAGCCAGCCTCGCCGAGTTCCGGCAATGCCATTGACACCCATCGGCTCGAAGCGTTCAGCGACGGCGTGATGGCCGTGATCATCACGATCATGGCCTTCGACCTGAAGACCCCGGTCGGGGCCACCCTTCACGGGCTCGCCGGTCGCCTGCCATCGCTGCTGGTCTACATCCTCAGCTTCACTGTCGTCGGCATCTACTGGAACAACCACCATCACCTGCTGCGAGCGACCGGGCGGATCGATGCCATGGTGATGTGGACGAACCTGCACCTGCTGTTTTGGTTGTCCATTGTTCCCTTCGCCACCGCCTGGGTTGGGACCGCGTACGGACGGGCCCTGCCCGCGGCCTCGTACGGCGTCGTCGCCCTGGGGGCCGCTCTGGCGTACTTTGCGCTCGTCCGGGCCATCCTGCGAGCCAACTCCGATGATGCCGGGATTGCGACCGCCGTCGGCAAGGACATCAAGGGGGTCATTTCCCCGATCGTCTACATAGTTGGTTTCGGGCTGGCGTTCGTCAGCCCGTACCTGGCCTACACGTGTTATGCCGCGGTCTCGTTGCTGTGGTTCGTACCCGATCGGCGTCTAGCTTTGGAGCGGTCGTCGGGACCTGAGGCGTAATGAGGTCCAGCTGGCATCGGAGGACCAGCCGCCATCGACCGGTAGCGCCGCTCCGTTTATGAAGCCGCTTTTTGTAGGGTCGGCCAGGAAGGCCACCGCCATGGCCACGTCTTCGGGCGTGGCGAAGCGGGCCAGAGGGACCTGATCGGTGATATCGCGGTCGGTATAGGCCCCGCCGCCCTGGTCTTCAGCGTCCATCTCGGTTTTTATCCAGCCCGGGCATACGGCGTTCACCCGCAGTCCTCTGCCTCCCCACTCCGCCGCGAGCGTCGAAGTTAGACCGATCAGGCCATGCTTTGAAGCGTTGTAAGCCACCCGGTGCGAGACGCCCCGAAGGCCCGCTACCGACGCCACGTTGACTATCGAGCCTGCCCCGGCGGACAGCATCAGGGCACCGAACTCCCGGCAGAGCAAGAACGGCCCCGTAAGGTTGACGTCGATCACCCTTCTCCAGGCCTCAGCCGACGTTTTCTCCGCTGGGGCGATCAGGGACACCCCGGCGTTGTTGACCAGGACATCGACGTGCTCGAAGCGCCCGCGGAACGCGGTCACGAGCCCGAGCACGTCCTTTTCCACCGCCACGTCCGCCCGCCATGGCCAGGCGGCCGACCCGCTCGCCTCGACCTGGGCCGCCACGGCCCCGAGGTCAGCCACGTCCACCAAAGCGATGTCGAGCCCCGCCTCCGCCAGCGTGAGGGCGATGACCCGTCCGAGGCCCCGCGCTGCTCCGGTCACCACGGCCACAGGCCGGGTGGCGTCGGTCATCGTGCGTCGACCTGGCTGCCCGGCTGATCAGGCCGGGTGGAGGCTCTAAGGATGATATGGGTCGGTTTCGGTAACATCGGTCGCGGTAAGGAAGGGATGGCGCTGCACGATGAAGATTAGCGACGTCAAGACGTTCCTCGTCCATGACGCGGAACGACCGGGGCGCAACTACACCTTCGTCAAAATCTACACCGACGAGGGGTTGACCGGGCTCGGCGAGGCCGGTGTGACCTGGAAGGAACTGGCGGTGCAAGGTCTGGTCGAGACGTACCGGCCCATCCTCATAGGGATGGACCCGTCGCGGATCGAGCACATCTGGCAGACGCTTTGGCGGGGCCAGTTCTTCCGTGGCGGCCATGTCCACTCGGCGGCCGTGGCGGCCATCGACCTCGCCCTGTGGGACCTGCGGGGCAAGGCTCTCGGGGCCCCCGTGTACGACCTGCTCGGAGGGCGGGTACGGGACTATGTCCGCTGCTACTGCCACGTTCAGGGCGACGCCCATGGCGTTCCCCACGCCGGGATAGACGAGATGGTCGACTATGCGGAGCAGCAGGTAGCCCGAGGGTGGCGGTACGTCCGCTTCGGGGCCGGTGAGACCCGTGCGCTGACAGAAGGTGGTGTCCTGGAGCAGGCGGACGGTCTGCGTTGGACCGTTGAAGCCTTTGGCTCGCTGCGTGACGCGCTCGGTCCCGAGGTGGAGATCTGTGTCGACCTCCACCAGCGCACGACCCCGGCCTACGCCGTCGAGCTGGCCCGCCAACTGGCTCCGATGAGACCGTTCTTCCTCGAGGACCCCGTCCGGGCGGAGAACGTGGCCGAGTTTGCCTACCTCCGCGGCCAGATGCCGGTGCCCATAGCCACTGGGGAGCAGCTGGCGAGCAAATGGGAGTGGCGCGAGCTCATCGAGCGCGACCTGATCAACTATTGCAGGGTCGACCTGTGCATCTGCGGGGGGCTGACCGAGAGCAGGAAGCTGGCCGGCTGGTGCGAAACCCACTATATAGAACAGGTACCGCATAACCCCCTGGGGCCGGTATCGACTGCGGCCTGCCTTCACTTCGACCTCTCGACGCCTCTTTTTGCCGTCCAGGAGCTCACCTGGCGTCCCGGTACCCTCGCCGGCGTGGTCCGGACCGACATGCGCCTCGAAGGGGGCAACCTGTACTCGGGCGGTTCACCGGGCCTCGGGGTCGACCTGGACGAGGACGCCGCTCGGGCGCTCCCGTTCCAGCCCGGAGGGATGAAGGTCCTACACCGGGAGGACGGCTCCGTCTCGGACTGGTGAACAGCCCGGCCTGGATGTCTGACGGTGCGCCCGACCGATAGTTCCAAGCTCTCGTCCCGGGGGCGGGTTGTGCTCCATACTTGGACCATGCCAAAGCTTTCCTCGGCCCCCCTTGAGCCCCCCCAGCGACGCCGGGTCGCTCTCGTGGCCCACGACAACAAAAAGCCTGACCTGCTGGATTGGGTGGAGTTCAATCGCGGCACCCTTGAAGCTCACGACCTCATCGCGACCGGCACGACCGGGAAGATGATCGAGGAACGCACAGGGCTGCGGAGCACTCTGCTCCTTAGCGGGCCGCTAGGCGGTGATCAGCAGCTCGGCGCGCGGATCGCCGAAGGTGGCGTTGACGTGCTTATCTTCTTCTGGGACCCGCTGGAGCCGCAACCGCACGACCCCGATGTGAAGGCGCTCCTGCGCATTGCCGCCGTGTGGAACATCGCCGTCGCTTGCAACCGCGCCACGGCCGACTACATCATCTCGTCACCCCTATTTGCCAACCGTTATGCCGCGAACCTACCCAATTTCGACGATCACTCCCGCCGCTTGTTGCCTACGCCCGCCGCCCCCCAGAAGTCAAAATTGCACCGGGAGAAGGCGAGCCATGGCGAGCGATAATTACAAGATCACCTTCGAGGAGTTCGACAGTCTTTTCGAGAAGCTGAAAAACTGGGGCCGCTGGGGAAATGACGATGAGCTGGGGGCCCTGAACTTCCTCGGCGATGCCGATGTAGTGGAGGCGGTCAAGCTCGTAAAAACTGGCCGGCGAGTAACGCTCGGCCGCCCGCTCGACACTTTGGCCGGCCCCGACAACGGCCATCCGGCTTTGCACTACATGACGCATATGGGGGATAAACGGTCCGACGAACCGACCTATTATACCGACTTCATCGGGGTCGATTTCCACGGCAAGTCGGCCAGCCACATGGACGCGCTTGCCCACATTGCCTACAAGGGCCTGCTCTACAATGGCAAACCGGCCGGCGAAGTCGTGGTTTCGACGGGTTCGTCGTTCGCTCCTATCTCCCGATTGGCGAAGGGCGTGGTGGCCAGAGGCGTCCTCCTAGACGCCGCGCTCGCTCGAGGGGTGGACTGGGTGGAGCCCCCTGCTGCACTTGGCCCGAGCGACCTGGAGGACATCGCCGCGTCTTTGGGGGTGGAGGTGCGCCGGGGTGATGTCGCGCTCTTGCGCAGCGGTCAGATGGCCCGTCGCCGCGCTCTGGGCCCCTGGGACCCAGACCAGTCCGGGGTCGGCCTGGCCGTCACGGCCTTGGAGTGGCTGGCCCACCGCCAGGTTGCTCTCCTGGGTGGGGACGGCGACAGCGACGCCCGGCCGAGCCCGGTCGAGGGCGTCGGCGCGCCGGTCCATGTGCTGGCCATAAACGCCCTGGGTATGTGCCTGCTCGACAACCTCGATCTCGAGGCTTTGAGCGCGGCCTGCGCGGAAGTCGGCTCCTTCGAGTTCCTCCTGGTGGTCGCTCCTCTGATCGTCCCCGGCGGGACCGGTTCGCCCGTCAACCCGATCGCTGTCCTATAGAGGGCCTGTTCAGCCGCGCCAAGCCCGGCGTGCTCGGCATGTAGACGACGGGCAATTGGCACGCGACGTCGTCACTTCGCCACTAAAAGTGGACGGGCCTGGCTTCCGGCCCGCCTTTTCCGGCAAGCCACCATAGGGTCCTGGGGCGCACCGCGGAGGAAAGGGCCTGGGCAGGAATGAGCCAAGTTGTAAAAGGTGGAGGAGATAAGACGCGCCACTCTGACCAGGGGCGTGGTTTTCGAGCAGGTAAACGGCACGGGAACGAGGTTGTTCGTCCAGCGCCGTCCCCGTCGGGCCGCCGAAATGGCGGGCGCCGGGGGCGACGCCCCCAGTGGGGGCATGACCGGCGAACACAACCACTGCCCGTGGTTTCCCCACCCATCAGCGACCGCCGTATCGGATTGGCCCGCCTCTTCATAGTTTTCACCGTCCTCGCCTGGGCGGCGTATTTCATCACCTGGATGTTCCAGGACCTGCTCAACCCCCTGCAGGGACGACCTGTGGCGCGCGCCGAGGCGGTCGTCTACCTGCTCGTCGTGACGCTGCTCTCAACTTCCAGCCTGGCCTACCTGCTATCCCGTCTCGGGTTTTTCTACCGGGCCAAGAGCCATCATCGGGCGACGCGCGCCGTGATCGACGATTTCTTCTCCAGTGCGTCTCCTCGCCTGACGGCGCTCATCCCTTCTTACCGGGAGGACGCGCGAGTTGTGCGCAATACGTTGCTCTCCGTCGCCCTTCAAGAGTACGCCGACCTGAGGGTCGTGCTTCTCATCGACGACCCCATCGCGCCCCGCGACCAACGTTCTCGGGAACTACTCGATGCGGCGAGAGCACTACCCGGCGAGATAGAGGAGCTTCTCTCCTGGCCCGCCAACCGCTTCGGCGAAGCGTTGGAGAGCTTCGACGCCGGCAACGAACGCGAGGCGCCCTTGGGGCCGGCGGCAATCGCCCGGTTGGCGTCAGAGTACGACGCCGCCACCGCATGGCTAGAGAACCTGGCTTCGGGCCAGGACCTGGTCGACCACTCGGATGCGTTCGTGGCCAACCACGTGGTACGAAGGCTGGCTCGTGACCTGGCCACCGTGGCAGGCGCCTTGCACCAGGCTGTCGACGAGGGTTCGTCCCTGCAGAGCGAACGCGCTCGCCAGCTCTATCTCCGCCTAGCCAGGACCTTCCGAGCCGAGCTGTCGAGCTTCGAGCGCAAGCGCTACGTGTCGCTGTCCCACGAAGCCAACAAGGCCATGAACCTCAACAGCTATATCGGGCTTATGGGCGGGCATTACCGGGAAGTGCAGACTGTTGCCGGGCCGGCTCTCGTCACCGCGGACGAGGCGGAGGCGTCTCTTCATATCCAAGAACCGGACTACGTACTGACCGTGGACGCCGACAGCGTCCTGTTGCCGGAGTACTGCTTACGTCTGGTGCACATCTTGGAGCAGCAGGAGCACCGCCATGACGCCATCGCCCAGACCCCTTATAGCGCCTTTCCTGGCTCGGCAACCAGGTTGGAGCGCGTCGCCGGCGCTACCACGGACCTCCAGCACCTTGTCCACCAGGGCCTGACGTACTACGAGGCCACGTTCTGGGTGGGTGCCAACGCTGTTATCCGCAAGCGTGCACTCGACGACATCGCCAAGCGCTCCTACCTCGGTGACTGGGAGATCCGGACCTACATCAAGGACCGGACACCCATCGAGGACACCGACTCGACAATTGACATGGGGATCGAAGGCTGGGGGTTGTTCAACGTCCCCGAGCGTCTCAGCTATAGCGCCACTCCCCCCGACTTCGGGTCGCTCTGCATACAACGTCAACGCTGGGCGACCGGCGGGATGTTGATCGTGCCCAAATTGTGGGCCCGGGCCAAAGCCTGCCGGCGTCGTGGTGAGCGGATGCGCTTCGCGGAGAAGTTCCTTCGCTGGAACTACATGGCGTCGATCACGTGGAGTTCTATCAGTTTGCTCATTCTGCTGGCCTTCCCCTTCAATGCCACGCTCATCACTCCTTTGCTCGGGCTCGTGGCGCTGCCCTATTTCTGGGCCATGGCTTCGGATCTCCGCTACTGCGGTTATAAAATCCTGGATATCGCCCGGGTGTACGGCTTCAACCTTGTGCTGGTGCCGATAAACCTGGCCGGGGCGACGGCCACCCTTGTGCAGGCCATTACCGCTTCCAAACCCGTGTTCGCACGCACGCCGAAGGTCCGCAACCGGACCGTCACACCGCTAATTTTTGTGGTCGCACCGTACTTGTTGGTGGGCTTGGCTGCCTTCACCGCCGTCGTGTCCTACCAGCACCACGCCTGGGAGAACATGGCGTTCGCGGCGTTGAACTTGTTGCTGGTGTCCTATGCGATCGTCGCCTTCATCGGTTTGGGTCACTCCGTCGTCGATGCATTTACCCACCTGAAATCGTTCCTCTACCGACCGGCCCGGCCTCAACCCCGCCCGCTCTGGTCCCGGCGCGCCCGCCAATTGCCGCCGCTACTGAGCGACTGGCGGGCGGTGCTTGACCTGGGGACGCCGCCCGACGCGCCCGGACTGCTGTTCGGGAGCGGGGGAGACGACCTTGCCTTTGGGGACTCCCGACGGTCCCTCGGGCCGGGTGAGTTCCGGACCCTTTTCCAACCGGTAGTGGACCTTGCCTCCGGCGAGGAAGTGGGCCACGAAGCTCTCACCCGTTTCGACGACGGGATAAGTGCCGAGAGGTGGCTGGCCGAAGCGGTTGCTGCAGGCGAGGGGGTGACCCTGGAGGGCAAGATGGTCCGGGCTGCCCTCCGGGCGGCGGCCGGTCTGCCGCCCACCGGATGGTTGGCGATCAAGGCGTCGCCCCGCCTATTGCACAGTGACGCCCAGCTCAGGTTCGCGCTGTCGGGCCTCACCCGTCCCCTGCTGGTGGAGTTCACTGAGCCGGCGACGAGCGATGTGCTACCCGAAGTGCGAGAGCTGCGCAGCCTCCTCCCGCCCAAGGCCCTGATCACAGTCGAGAACGCCGGTTTCGGGCACAAGACGCTCACAGTGCTTTTCGAGCTCCGGCCCGCCTATCTGAAGTTGGCCCGCGACGTGCTCGCCAGCCTGGCCGAGGACGGCGCCCGCCAGGCCCAGTTGGCCAACCTGGTAAGAGTGGCCAACCAATGTGGATGTTCGGTCGTGGCCACGGGCGTAGAAGCAGAAGAGCAATGGCATCTTTTGCGCAAGCTCGGGGTTCCTCTCGGCCAGGGTTACCTCTTCGGCCGCCCGGAGCCGTCCGGTCTTCCTGCTGAGGGTCATGCGGCGCCCGCGGCAATTACTGTCATGGCCCACTCCCGTACGCCGGCGGCGCCGGCGCTGGCCGCCGGTGCGGAAACGGACGGAAGGCGGCGGAGGCTGTCACTGGTGCGCACGACCGCTGCCGCGGCCGTGATAGCGGCAGTTGTCTACGGAGGAGCCGAGGAGGTGCCCTCAGCCGTAGCTGCGGCTTCTGCGTCTAAGCCCGTCAGCTGGTTCGCCCCCTACGTCGATGCCACGCTCGCGCCTTCGTACTCCTTCCAGGACAGGTCGCTCGACCCGGCCCGCCAGGTCGTACTCGGTTTCGTCGTCTCTCAACCAGGTGCGCCATGTACGCCCAGCTGGGGCGGGACCTACGGCCTCAGCCAGGCTGACGAGGCTCTGGCCCTAGGTCCGCGGGTGGCCGAGCTCGGCCAGGAAGGCGTCGGCGCCGTCGTCGCGTTCGGCGGCCGAGACAACACGGACTTGGCCGTTGCCTGCACGAGCGTGCCCACACTAGAGCGGGCCTACCAGTCCGTGATCTCCTACTACAACCTAGGGACGATCGATTTCGATGTGGAGGGAGCGGCCCTGTCGGGCCCTGGCGCGGCCGAGCGGCGCGCCGCCGCCGTAGCCGCGGTTCAGGCTTCTGCCGAGCGTCATCACCGGACTTTGCGCGTTTGGCTCACCCTGCCCGTGGAGCCGGACGGTCTTCAGCCGTACGCCATCTCGGTGATCGGTGACATGCTCAGAGAACGAGTTGACGTGGCCGGCATAAACGTAATGGCCATGGACTTCACCTCAGCGCCTAGGGGCGGGCAAACGATGCTGGACCTGGTCGAGCGAGCGGCCGGCGCCACCCACAAGCAGTTGCAGGTGCAGCTGGAGCGCTACGGGGTCGAGCTTTCCGCCCGTCAGGTTTGGCAACGCATGGGTATCACCGTGATGATCGGACAGAACGACGTCCCCGGTGAGGTGTTCACGGTGGCCGACGCCCAAGGTTTGGTCCGCTTCGTCGGCGATGACGGCATCGCCCGCATATCGATGTGGTCGTTAAACCGTGACAGCGAGTGCGGCCAGGCCTTCGGTGAGAGCGGAGTTCTTTCTGACACGTGCAGCGGGACGTCAGAGCAGTCGCTGGCCTTTTCGGACACCTTCTCCCGCCTAAGCGGCGTCGCCACTGCGACCGTCGGGCCGGCCGGGATAATAGTGCCGGCGCCCGATAATAATCCGGCCAACGCGCTCTACCCCTTGTGGTCCCCGACTGCGGAGTACCAAGACGGCTACAAGGTCGTACGCAACGGGTACATCTATGAGGCCAAGTGGTACAACGCCGGTGAGGACCCGGCGCAGACCTGGCCGTCCTCGTCGGAAAGCCCGTGGGAACTTCTCGGGCCCGTGCTGCCCACCGACCGGGCCCCTAAGCTGCCGGTCTTGCCGGTGGGCACTTACCCCGCCTGGTCCCCTTTGACGCCCTACGAGGCGGGACAGCGGGTGCTTTACCAGGGGCTGCCCTACGAGGCGAAGTGGTACAACGAGGGATCGTCACCGGGCGAGGAAGCCGCGGACCCATTCGGGTCGCCCTGGCAACCACTGTTCACGCTCCCAGGGGAGCCGGCAAACGATTAGCATTGGCAGCGACGAACGATTATCCCGGGCTCGCCTCAGCCTGTCTGGAGGACATGGGAAAAAGCCCATCTGCTCTGGAGCACACCCGAGCAGATATTGCTGTCGTAGTCAATTATGCCCTGTACGCATTGCTGGTCTCTAGTGACCGACCACATCGAGAGCCGGCCAATGCCTTCTTGCGCGGCAAACGCGGCCACCTGGACGGCTTGCGAAAGGGTGAACACCTCGTCGGTCACATCGTTTTGCCCGATCATCGGTGTTATCCCCACCATCTCCCACAATTGAGCGCTGCTATAGCCGGGGAAAACGGAGGCCAACTGGTGGTGCACGGCCCGGGCGGCGTCGATGGCGTACGCGCCCATTTGGACCGGGCTGGCCACGGCGCCGCCGTAGTCCATGGTCATGGCGTTGAATATGGACACATGTACGCCCGCCGCCACGGCTGACCTCACAACTGCCATTTCGTCGTCGGGGAACCCGCTGGGCAGTACGGGTAACGTCAGGGACACCTCCACCTGGTGGCCGAGCGAGGCTTCGTCCCGCTGCAGGAGAGCCAAGGCGCCAGAGCGCATGGCGATCGACGCGGTGTTGCTCTCGGCGGCGCCTTCTATGTCGAAATCGAGGTCGTAGACGCCATAGGTGTCGACCACCTCTTGGTACGCCGTCTCCAGGGTCGTCACAGATGAGCAGGACTCGGCCAGTTCCGTGCCTGCTTCGCCGCCGAACGAAATGATCACCGCGTGACCGGCCCGGCGGAAGACGGTGATTGCTCTCTTGATGTAGTCGGAGGGCGAGCCGACAGGCGTCACACCACCCCATGCCGGGGAACAGTCCCCGCTGGAGACCACAAACGCCAGCGTGAAAGTCGTCGTCCCACTGGCAGAGGAGAGGGCGACTAGGTCCTGTGGTTGCAGGGTCATGTCCACGTACGGGGCAAAACCGCCCGAGCCCGGCCACTCCGGTGGTGGGCTCGTCGTTATGGGCGGCTCGCCCTGAGCCGGGGCCGGGACGCTGGTCGGGACAGGCTTCTTGAGAGCCGCTGGCGGTCCAGCGCAAGAGCCCCCGTCCACCGCGCAATGCTGCGGTCGCCCCGAGCCTTTCGAGTAGTCGACCTGGAACCCGAAGTCGGCCACAGCTCCCGGGCTCAACCTCCCGTCCCACGACGCGTTGGTCACCGATACCTTGTCACCGGAAACGGAGGCCACCCCGTCCCAGGAGCTGACCAACGTGCTGCCCGCGGGCAACGAGAAACTCAGCTGCCACCCGGCTACGGCTTGCGTCCCGACGTTGGCGACCTGGTACTCGGCCACATAGCCGGTCCCCCAGTTGTCGTCGTCCACGAACGCGGCCTTGAGGGCCGGGGTCGCCGCCAGCGCGCCGTCGACCAAGCGGAGAGGCGGCGTCGTCTGTGCCAGCGTCGTGGCCGCCCACATCGCAGCGGGAGCGACTATGAGCGCCGTCGCAAGTTGCTTTCCCCGCCTGCTCGTCATGGCCCCCCAGGTTACGGGCTCGTTAAGTGCTGGGCCCGCGCCTTGACATCGGTCCGCGGTCAGGAGAAGATGCATCCTTGCAGAACTAGGCACGCTGTACACATATGTGCACAGAACCCACCTGGTAGATAGGAGCGTCCATGACCCCGAGGACCAAGCTGCGCAGACTGGCAGCCTCGACGCTGGGAACAGCACTCACGGCAACACTTACCGTTGGGCTCCTCGCTACGCCGGGAGCCGGCGCTTCCGCCCTTAGCTCGGTCTCAATGGGCACGGAGCCCTGGATCGGCTATGCACCCTGGTACATCGCCCAGCAAGAGGGCTACTTCACGAAGTACGGCCTGAAGGTCAACATAGTGAACTTCGAAGAAGACGCCGATCGCAACGCCGCCCTCGTCGCCGGCAAGACAGATGTGTCCAACATCGACACCGGCCGGACCATCCAGTTCGCCAACCAGGGGGATCCCGCCGTCCCTCTGATGCTCGAGGACGACTCGAACGGGGCGGATGCCATCATGTCCGTCAAGTCGATCTCCACGGCCGCAGAACTGAAGGGGCAGACCGTCGCTTACGAGTACGGGACGACGAGCGACCTGTTGCTGCACTTCTACCTCCTCGAGCACCACATGCCTTTCGACTCCGTTAAGTCGGTCAACGTGCCCGCCGCCGATGCGGGGACGCTTCTCATAGCCGGCAAAAACAAGGTCGTTGTCACCTATCAGCCCTATATCAGCGAGGCCACGAGCAGCCCCGCCGCCACGGACGTGCACGTGTTCTTCTCCAGCGCGCAGGCTCCCGGCCTGATAAGTGACTTCCTCGTTGCCAACAAGGGCTGGTTGGCCGGTCATGCCACACAGGCCCGCGAGCTGGTCGAGGCCTGGAACGACGCCATTACCTACTTCGGCACCCACAGGACTCAGGCGGTGGCCATCATGGCCAAGGGCATCGGCGCCACTCCGGCGTCGTTGGCTTCGACGCTGTCCGGAGTGATCCTGTACTCCGTCGCCAACAATGAGTCGCTCGTCTCATCGGGCAAGCTCGCCTCCGAGTACCTGGCCATCGGCAAAACGCTCCAGGCTATGGGCCAGGTCAAACACCCGGTCATCCTGAGCTCGGTAGCCGACTTCAATTTCCTGAAGTGAGCCTGGGAACACGCCAGGGCACGGGAGCGCTCACCTCGGTGGCGAGCGCTCCCAAGGCGCCCCTGTTGGCGCGACGGCGTCTCCGGCTTTACGAGCCCATACAGAGGCGGACGTATTGGCTACTGGCGGTCATTTCCCTCTGTCTGGTGTTCGCTCTCTGGGCCGGCCTCAGCTATGCCGGGGCCGTCCAAAACCTGTTCCTGCCGACTCCGACCCAGGTCTGGCAGGCAGCTGTAACCGAGTCCAACACGGGCATCCTGTGGCCCGATATCGGCGCCAGCGTGTTGCGCATCGTCCTCGGTTTCATCATCAGCTCGGCGGTGGCCATACCGGTCGGGCTGCTCATGGGCTCCTACAAAGTCTTTGAAGCCTCTCTCGAGCCTCCGATCGACTTCATGCGGTACACGCCGGCCGTAGCCTTCATCCCCCTGACGCTCATATGGTTCGGTACCTCGACCACGCAAAAACTGGTCATCTTGTTTATTGCCATCTTCTTCCAGGAGGTCCTCCTGGTGATGGACAACGTCAAAAATGTCCCCGTCCAGTTCGTGGACATGGCCTACACTCTCGGCCTGTCACCGGCGAAAGTCGTCCGGAGAGTGATATTCCGGTCCGCGCTGCCGGGGATCGTCGACACCCTGCGCATCTCGATGGGCTGGGGGTGGACCTATCTTGTAGTGGTCGAGCTGGTGGGCGCCACGAACGGGCTCGGGTTCCAGATCCAGCAAGCGGAGCGCTACCTCAATACTCCCGAGATCATCCTCGGGATCATCATCATCGGCATGCTGGGCCTTATCTTCGACTTCTCGTTCAAGGCCATCTACGCCCGAGCATTCCCCTATATGTCCAGGTCGGCGCGCTAGCCATGGCGGCCACGCTCGTGCTGAAAGGGGTGGAGAAGACTTTCCGTAGCCGCAAGGGCACGGTCCAGGCTCTTCACGACATCAACCTGACCCTGGAGGACGGCGAGTTCGTTTCCGTCGTCGGTGCCTCCGGATGTGGCAAGTCGACCCTCCTGCGTATCGTCGCCGGCCTCGAGCCCGCCACGGCCGGAGAGCTCACATTGGACGGCGCCCCCCTTTTGGCCGCGGGCAAGGACCGGGGCATGGTCTTCCAGCAGTACACGCTCTACCCCTGGCTCTCGGCGCAGGAGAACGTCGAGTTCGGCCTGCGCCACCTCCCGAAAAAGCAGCGCGCCGACGAGGCCCGGCGCTTCCTCGACGTCGTGGGGCTGCTCGACTTCGCCGGCAACTACCCGTTCCAGCTCTCGGGTGGGATGCAACAGCGCGTAGCCATAGCCCGGGCTTTGGCGCTCCAGCCCAGCATCCTGCTCATGGACGAGCCCTTCGGCGCGCTCGACGCCCAGACGCGCAGCCTCATGCAGGAGCTGTTGCTCTCCATCTGGGAACGCGACCGGTTGTCCGTGCTCTTCGTGACCCACGACATCGACGAGGCGATATTCCTGGCCGACCGTATTTGCGTGCTGTCGACCAAGCCCGGCCGGGTGAGAGAGGTCATCGACGTCCACCTGCCCCGGCCTCGTGACTTTTCGCAGCAGATGGAGAGCGAGTTCCTGGTCCTCAAACAGCACGTGCGCGGTCTCATCCACGATGAGGCGGCCCGCAATACCGGCTTCGCCCGCATCCTGCGATGACCTCGATGAGCGCCGGGACTTCGCCCGGGAACGGGGGGGTACCCCACAGACCACCGGTGGCCAACCGCGCCGCGCTGCGAGCCCTTTCGATCCTGGACCTGCTAAGCCGCAGCGACGAGCCGATGACCTTGGGGGAGGTGGCGACCCAGCTCAAGCTGCCTAAGAGCAGTGCCCTCACCTTGTTGAGAGCGCTCGTGGTCACAGAGTTCTGTGCCGCCGACGAAAAGGGCCTTTACGGGCTTGGTCTTCATAGTTTCGAGGTCGGGGCCGCGTACCTGCGCTCGATGACCCCCGTACGCAGCGTCGTCCCGGAGCTCCAGTGGCTGACCGAGTCGCTCGGGGTAACGTCCCATTTCGCCGTGCTCGACCGTGATGAGGTTACCTACCTGGCCAAGCACGACCCCCCCGGTCTGGGCCTGAAGCTGGCCAGTTCGCTCGGCGCCCGACTGCCGGCGGCGGTGACGGCGGTGGGCAAGGCACAGCTTGCCTTCCGCGCCCAAGGCCCCCGGGGTGGGGAGGCCAACGCCGTGGACGGTGCCGCCCCAGCACGGCCAAAGCACGGCCAAGCAGTCCCGTCGGGGTTCGAGCGCGAACTGGAAAAGGTGCGCATGCTCGGCTACGCCGTCGACGACGGCCAGACCGCCGTCGGGATCCGGTGCGTGGCTGCTCCGTTGTTCAACGACCGTGGCTGCTGCGGTGCTATTGGGGTGAGCTATCTCCTGGGTGGCGAACCGTCCGTGACCACCGTGGTCAAAGCCCTGGTGGAGGCGGCGGGGCGAGCTTCCGCCCGTCTGGGTGGCCAGGGGGTACCGCACCCGTGAGGACCGACGCCCTGTTGCTCGACCGGCAATTGACGATGGTCCTCGGGACGCGTGAACTCGCGGAGCCGGCCCCTGGCGAAGCATTGGTGAGGGTGGCCTGGGCCGGGGTGTGCGGCTCGGACCTCCATGTGCTCAAGACCGGTGCGTGGGTGAGCTACTGGCCGGCCACTCTGGGCCACGAGGTGGTGGGTGTCGTCGAGGAATGCCCCGGAGGCGAGGTCCCCTGTGGCACCACGGTCGTGGTGGATTCGCGCCTGCCCTGCGGGGAGTGCCCCGGTTGCGCCTCCGCCCCCTCGCTTTGCCACCAGATGTCCTGGCTGGGCGAGGCCCGGCCGGGCGGCTTCGCCCGCCACACGGTGGTCCCGGTGACGAGCCTCGTGACCTGCCCGACCCACCTCGAGCCGGCCATCGCCGTGCTGGCCGAGCCGCTGGCCGTGGCCATGCACGCCGTTTCCAGGCTCAGCCGCCGCCCCGACGATGCCCTTATTATCGGCTACGGCCCCATCGGCGCTCTCGTCCACCTGGAACTGGTGCGGCGCTGGCCTGGCCTGGCCGTGTCAATATCCGAACCGGCCGCCGACCGCCGTCGTTTGGGCCTCGCCCTGGGGGCGCTCCCGGGCCCCGAGCAGCCGTCGGCAACAGGGGGGCCCGGAGGCGGCGGGCACCGTGCCCATCGTGGCTTCGGCCTGGTGGTCGACGCCGCCGGCTACCCTGGGTCACTGACCGACGCCTGCGTCTGCGCCGCCAACGCTGGTACCGTCCTGGTCGTCGCCCTCTCCGAGGAGACGGTCCCCCTGGTGCCGGCTCGGGTGGCAGAACGGACGCTCACCATCGCCGGGTCCATCGGGTTCGACGATGAGCTCGGAAAGGCGCTCGAGGTCCTGGCCGCGGCCCCCGACCGGTACCGGCCGCTCGTGAGCGAGGCTGTGTTGCTCGAAGAAGCCGCCGAACGCCTGGCGTCCCTCAGCCGGTCGCCGTCAGCCGGCAAGGTGGTGGTCCGGCCATGGCAGGAGTAACCGAGCGCGCCACCGAGAGGGTGAGAGATGTGCCCGCCTACCGGCCGGGCCGCCCGAGCCCGGGGCCCGCGGCCGGGAAGCTCTCGTCCAACGAGGCGCCTCTGGGCCCGTCGCCCGAGGTGCGGGCCGCTGTCGCGGAGGCGCTGGCGACAGTCAACCGCTACCCCGAGCAGGGCCCTGCCCTCGACGCTTTGGCCCGCTACGTGGGGTTCGGGCCCGAGCAGCTCATAATGACGAACGGGAGCGACGAGCTCTGTTACCTGGTGGCAAACCTGCTGCTCGGGCCGGGCCGGGTGGCCGTCATGGGCGAGCCTTGTTATCAGATCGACGCCACCGCCTCTCTGCTCGCGGGCGCTTCATTGCGCCGCGTCCCGTTGCTCGCCGACGGCGGTCACGACCTCGAGGCCATGGCCAAAGCATGTGTGGGCGCCTCGGTCGTGTGGTTGCCCTCGCCGCACAACCCCACCGGGGCCGCTTGTGACCCGGCGGAGCTGGCCGACTTCATCGCCCAGGTGCCAGAGGACTGCCTCATCGTCCTGGACGAGGCCTACCGGGCCTTCAGCGACCCGGAACTGCGCCCTGACGTCCCGGGGCTCCTCGCCTCTCGGCCCAACCTGCTTGTGCAGCGCACCCTGTCCAAGGACTGGGCTCTCGCCGGGCTCCGGGTCGGCTATGGGTTGGCGGCCCCGGCGCTGGTGGAAGCCCTGTCACGGGCGCGGCCTCCCTTCAGTGTCAACTCCGTGGCGTTGGCTGCCATCGAAGCGGGCGCCGCGAGCGAACAATGGCGGGCGATGTCGGTGGCCATGGTCCGCCAGGAGAGGTCCCGGTTGGAACGCGCTCTGGGCACCCTCGGGGCCCGGTACTTCCAGAGCCAGGCCAACTTCGTCACCGCCCGGCTGGACCTCGCTCGGCTCGGTCCGGCTCTGGCGGCGTCCGGGACGGTCGTGCGGCCCGGGGCCGACCTCGGTATCCCGGGGTGGGCGCGC
>Ga0302320_10002100_pt1 | contig 47446 bp, 39 predicted proteins | sample Bog_T0_3_FD_202130 | JGI IMG/M metagenome (GOLD analysis project Ga0302320, IMG submission 202130) | Peat permafrost microbial communities from Stordalen Mire near Abisko, Sweden - Bog_T0_3 | ecosystem: Environmental > Terrestrial > Soil > Wetlands > Peat | place: Sweden: Abisko, Stordalen Mire... | reverse complement strand
CTGCGGTACCGTGCCGCCGGGGGGTAGCGCGCGCCGCTGCGCCGCGACCCGCTCCAGGTGGCGGCGCAACTCGATCTCTTCGATCAGCAGGGCGTTGCGAGCCGCGCGATACGCCGGGCTCTCACCCGGCACGTGAGCTTGATTCCTCGCGGCCAGCTGCGGCGCTGGTACCAGCGTTGGCTTGTCAGACATGAAGCCTCCTGAAAGTTGTGCGGGTCCCTCTCCATCAGAAGCAGATCCTTGCTATTTGATATTCCACGGTCCCCGGTTCTGCTCCCGGACCCACGCGGTGGAATCCGCACCTGAGAAGAACGCGTGCCGAGGGCACATTGGAGTCGGCTGTGCGTGCATTGACGACCTGAACTCCGGGTTGATCGAATGCATTGGCGACCAGCGCCTGCGCAATCTCAGTAGCGTAGCCACGACCGCGAGCCTCGGGGATAACCGAAAAGCCGATTTCGACCGAGCCCTGCGATGGCGGCCCAAAATATCCCGCCGCCGCAATGAGTGAATCGCACTGACCTTCCGCATCGGTCGTAAGTACGTACCACCCATACCAGCCAACCTGCGAGGGACCACCCTCCGCGAGGCGGCCACGAAAGTACTCCAATGCATCGCGATCGTATTCGCCCGGAGGCCAGCTGCCGGGAACGGCGGCGTGCAACAGCGCCCCGATGGATGCGGCACCTTGAAGCTCTGCTTCTATGTGTTCAAGCGAGCTGGCCACGAGCCGCAGCCGGCGAGTCTGGAGCAAGGGGCCCGGTGGCAAAGCCCCCACGCTCACGAATCCAATTCGAAATCGCAGTCCTTCGACGGCATCAGGCGGGTATTGTTACACATCGCCGATCTGTTGCTGAATGGTCGCATAGGTGTCCTGGAATTCCACCTCCATGGGCGAGTTTCGAATCGCAGCGCCACTCCAGGAGGAATCGCGCTGCGGAGATCTTTGGAACAGCTCAGATCAGGCACCGCGAACGCTCGGGACCTGATCGACGGAACCAGAAGTGGTGGAATCGATCACGCTCAGTGCGAGTAGTCCGGTCATCGCCACGGCAACCGAGGCGGCTACGAACTTCTGCAGGCAGGAACCAATAAAATCGCTCATGTGAATCTCCGTCTGATTGAGTGGCTGTTTGCTCGTCGGGAGATAGGTTGAACCTGAGCCGGGTATTCTTCTGTCAAGTGTTTGACACAGCATCGACTCACAAGAGAACCAGCGCTTTCTTTTTATCGCGTCTGCCTGACGCTGTCGCTATGAAGGCCTCAGGAGTCCAGCTCGAAGTCGCAATCCTTCAGTGGCATCAGGTGCGTTCTGTTGACGAGCTTGTGACCAAGGTAGAGGACAACGAATACGGGAATCATCACGTAGCCGGTCACGAAATCGAACCAGGAGAAGACCGGGGTCTGGAATACCCCGATGTTGGCGCCGAGCAGCACCACCAGGAACAGCACGATGGCCAGCCACGGACCGTAGGGGAAGAATCGGGACTTGAACTTCAGGTCATTGATGCTGCGGCCCTGTGCCACCCACGCCTTGCGGAAACGCAGGTGGCAGACGGCGATGCCGAGCCAGATGAGAAAGCCGCTCAGGCTCGAGGCGTTGTACAGCCCCTGGTAGATTTTCTGATCGCCGATCATGGTGGAAAAAAACGTCGTGGCACTGATCAGGCCCGTGGCCAGCAATGCGGGCACCGGTACGCCGCGACGGTTGAGCCTGCCAAACAGTGCCGGCGCCTTGCGGCTATGAGCCATGGCGTAGAGCATTCGCGATGCCACGTACATCGAGGAATTTCCGCAGGAGAGCACCGAGGACAGGATGACCGCGTTCATGATGTTGGCCGCATAGAAGCCGAACCGCGGGACATGCTGGAAGACCATGGTGAAGGGCGAATAGACCACGTGGCTTTCATCGCCATGCAGCAGATTCGGATCCGTGTAGCTCACGACCGTGCCGACCACGAAGATGGCACCCACATAGAACAGCAGGATGCGCCAGAACACGGTGCGTATGGCCTTGGGCACGCTCTTCACCGGATCGCTGGTCTCGGCAGCCGCGAGGCCCACGCCTTCGGTGCCCTGAAAGGAAAACCCTGCCACCAGGAACACGGCGATGACGGCCATGAATCCGCCGACGAAGGGCGCGTGGGTGCCGGTGGCCGGGTCGCTGAGCGTCCAGTTGTGAAATCCGATGCTGTTGTCGCCAATGATGCCCGTGATCATCAGCGCGCCGGTCACCAGGAAGATGATCACGGTGACGACCTTGATGCCCGCGAACCAGTACTCGGCTTCGGCATAGACTTTGACCGATAGCAGGTTCAGCGCCAGCAGCAGCGCGAAAAAACCGACAGCCCAGAGTGCGGAATTGGAATGTGGGAACCAGAACTGCACGATCAGGGCGCCGGCGACGAGCTCGGCTGCCAGCGTGATGGCCCAGCTGAACCAGTAATTCCAGCCCACGGCGAACCCGAGCGAAGGATCAACGAAGCGTTCCGCATAGGCCTCGAAAGAACCGGCGATCGGCAACTGCGTGGCCATCTCGCCCAGCGACTGCATCATGCAGTACACCGCCAGACCCATGACGCAGTAAGCCAGCAGCGCACCTCCCGGGCCGGCCTGGGCGATGGCGCCGCCACTGGCGAAGAACAGCCCGGTACCGATCGCGCCGCCGACGGCGATCATGCTCAGCTGGCGCGTACCGATAGCGTGTCGGAGCCGGTCCGGCGAGTCCGACGCTGCAGCTGCCGTCATGAACTCAAGCCCGACGATCAGAGGAGTGATTGACTCCATCGCCGGTCGGGACGCTCGCAATGTCGAACGGATCGACTCCCTCGAGACAGCCGACGTTGTACCCGTACTGGTCGGGATTCGAGCGCCGCTGATGATGCGTGTAGATACCACAGACCGAGCAGAAGTAGTGCTTTGCCGTTCTGGTATTGAATTGATAGAGCCGCAGTGTCTCCTGGCCCTTCACGATTCGCAGACCCGACAGGGGCACGCTGGCCGCAATGGCCCCTTTTCTGCGACAGATGGAGCAGTTGCAGCGACGCGGATTGACGATGCCATCAGGCAGGTCAAGTTCCAGCACTACGGCGCCGCAGTGGCACGAGGCCCTGTGTACGGGAAGAATTTCCGTGTGGCCGACTTTCCGGATCATGCAGAGGAGTATCTCATGTCGCCCGCCGAGCTGCGGTCGAGCCGCAGGCGGAATGCTCCCAGCAGCGTTCGCAGCGCCGCCGGCCGCAGCGGTTTGCGAAGCAGCGGATAGCCGGCAGTGCGCGCCAGCAGGGCCACTTCGGGGCTGTGATCGGCGGTGATCAGTGCTGCCGCGAGCGGGGTCTTCTGCGAAGACTGCAGGCAACGCAGCAGCTCGAGTCCATCGACACCATCGCCGAGGTGGTAGTCCGCCAGCACGGCGTCGATGTCGGTTGTCGCGGCCAGGCGCAGCGCTTCAGCCGCGTTTATGGCCTTGACCACGTGCACTCCCCAGGTACCGAGCAGCGCCTGCATGCCATCGAGGATGGGGCGGTCGTTATCCACGCACAGCACGCGCAGACCGCGCAGTCCGGTCGGATCCATGGGCGCGGGGCGCGGCTCATGGCGCGGCACGCGGCGCGCTTTCGTATCGCGGGGCACCCGCACGCCGAACAGCGAGCCGCGTCCGAGCCGGCTGATCAGAGTCAAATGATGATCCATCAGTCGCGCGAGGCGATCGCAGATCGACAGGCCCAGTCCCAACCCCTTCTCGCCCCAGGGGGAGCCCTGATCGAGCCGGCTGAATTCAGCGTAGATACGATCGCGCTCGTGCTCGGCAACACCGGGGCCGGTGTCGTAGACGGCGATCTCGAGCTGCTCGCCCCGCCGCCGGCACCCCACCACCACGCCACCCCGCTCGGTATAACGCAGCGCGTTGGAGATGTAATTCTGTACGATTCGTCGCAGCAGCACGCGGTCGCTTCGGACCACCTCGCGGCAGTCCACGATCGTCAATCGCAGGTCGCGCGCCTGCGCGAGCGGCGCGTATTGCCGTCGCAGGTCCTCCAGCAGATCCGCTATCGGAAAGCTCGTGATCTCCGGTCGCATGGCACCGCTGTCCAGGCGCGCGATGTCGAGCAGGTCATTGAGCAACTCCTCGGCGGCGCGCATCGAGCCATCGATGCGCCCCGCCAGCTCGAGTAATTCCGGATGCTCCCGCGCGCGCGATTCGAGTGCGGAGGCAAACAGGCGGGCGGCATTGATTGGCTGCAGCAGATCATGGCTGGCCGCGGCGACGAATCGGGTCTTGCTGGCGTTGGCGGTTTCAGCGAGCTGCTTGGCTGCGCGTTGCGCATCGAGCGCGTGGCTCAATTCCTGCGTACGCTGGGCGACACGTTCCTCCAGACCCTGTTTGGCATCCAGCAATGCCTGCTCGGCGAGCTTGAATTCGGTGATGTCCGTATAGGTCGCCACATAGCCGCCGCCAGACATGGGTTGACCATGAATGCTGTAGACCTTGCCATTGCGCCGTTTTCGCTGGAAGTTGTAGGCGGTGCCGGCACGCATATGGCCCAGGCGTTTCTGCACGTGCACCTCGGGATCGCCGGGACCCAATTCGCCCTGCTCGGCGTTCCAGCGAATCAGCTCCGCTACCGGACGGCCGACATAGACCATGCCGTCCGGATAGCCCACGAGTTCAAGATAGCGGCGATTCCAGGCGACGATGCGCATTTCCGCATCCACGACGCTGATCCCCTGCGTCACATTCTCCATGCTCGCCTGCAGCAGCTGGCGGCTGAAGCGAAGTTCCTGCGAGGTTTCATCCAGCAGCTCGGTGACCTCGTCGGGTGAAAGACCCCTGCGCTTGAGCGCGTGCGTCAGCACGACACGCGCGGAGGAGGCACCGATGGATCCGGCCAGAACGCGTTCGAAGTGCTGCAGCAGGCCGCGATCCGCCGACTCCGTGGGCTTGGGCAAGGTCTCATGACTATGCGCGGCATATTCGCACAGCGCCTGCTGCGCCGCTGCGGCGCCGATGATGCGTGCAGCAACACTTTGCAGATCACCCACAGTGGCGGTGATGGCGTGGAGTCCGGAGGCAGGGCGCTTTGGCGCGACGAAAGCCCGCGCGGCGAAGCGTTCCTGCAGCGTCACGCCGCGCAGCTGCGAGACCAGCAGCATGACGCACACATTCAGTGTCAAGGCCACCAGCGCACGCGGCCCCACCGCTCCGGGAATCGAATAGCCGGCCAGCGCGTGCGGCACCAGGCCGCCCAGAGCGAGGTGGGGCAGGAACAGCAGCAACGCCCACGTGACGAAGCCGACCAGCATTCCCCAGAACACGCCGCTGCGGCTGGCACCGCTCCAGTACAGCGCGGCGATGATGCCGGGAGCAAACTGTGCCACGGCCGAGAATGCCAGCAGCCCGATGGCGGCAAGGCTGGTCGATCCCGATGTCGAGCGATAGTAGGCAAACGACAGCAGCGCCAACGTCACGATGACCGCGCGCCTCACCCACAGTACGCGTGGCCCGAGGCTTGCGCCGGCTTCCAATCGCTGGCGCCACAGCAGGGGTGCGGCGATATCGTTGGAGATCATGACTGCCAGCGCGGTACTCGCGACCACGACCATGGCGGTGGCGGCGGACAGACCCCCGAGAAACACCAGCACGGTCAGCCACGGTGCGCCGTAGCTCATGGGCAGTGTCAGGATCAGCGTGTCCGAGGAGGTGTGCAGCATCAGGCCATTGATCGTTCCCAGTGCCACCACGGGAATCACGACCACCGAGAACAGTGTCAGGTAGGCCGGCAACAGCCAGCGCGCAAACTTAAGGTCGCCGGTATCGGCGCACTCGACCACGCCAACCTGGAACTGCCGCGGTAGACAGAAGATAGCGGCCGCGGCGAGCACGGTACTGATCAGCGCATCGCTGTTGAACAGGGTCGCCTCGTTGGCCAGGCGCGCGGGCAGCAGCCACGGACGCCCTTGCAGATGCAGACAGGCAAAGACACCGACGGCCACGAACGCCAGCAGCTTGAGCAGCGATTCGAAGGCGATCGCGAGCATCAGGCCTTCGCGGTGGCCGGTGGCATCCACGCGCCGGGCACCGAACAGTACCGCGAACAATGCCAGTATTAGCGCCACCGTCAGTGCCGGGTCCCGGTACCACGGCGCGTGACCGGCCGCGACCGCGGTCAGCGCGGCGATACTGGCAACGACCGCCTTGTATTGCAGCGCGATGTAGGGAATCACGGCACTGAGCGCGATCAGGGTAACGAGCACGGCGAGGGCCCGGCTCTTGCCAAATCTTGATGCGACAAAATCGGCGATAGAGCTGACCTTGTGGAGGCGCCCCACCTCCACCAGCCGCTCGAGGAACGGCAAGCCAAACAGGAATATGACGATCGGGCCCAGATAGATCGGCAGGTAGCCCCAGCCGTCGCGCACGGCGCTGCCGACCGCGCCAAAGAAGGTCCAGGACGTGCAGTACACACCCAGCGCAAGGCTGTATATATAGGGCCTTAACGTGCGCTGGTTGGGATAGATACGGCGGCGATCGCCGTAAAAGGCAATACCAAAGAGGCAGCCTAGATACGCCACCGCCAGCAGCGAGAGCAGCCAGCCAGAAAACATAGTCCCCCCAACCGTGCCCCGACTTTAAGGCGAGCGCGCCAACATGACAAATAGATGACATGCGCTCGTCGGCCGGCCGGGCTGGCATAATCCAGCTGCCACTGCGACCTTAGTCGAATCGAACCGGGAATCCGAACTCAATACGACTAAAGTTCAATACCGAGGATGCCTTGGCGAGACCGACGATGAAGTCGAGCAGGTTCAGAATAAAAGCGACAGGAGTCATACCGTGAACACCACAGCGCTGGCCGCCCAGGGAACGGGGATCGACAAGGCACACCGGCGAGTCATATTCGCCTCGAGTCTGGGCACCGTCTTCGAATGGTATGACTTCTACCTCTACGGCTCGCTGGCCGCGATCATTTCCAAGCAATTCTTCTCGGGAGTCAACGAGACCACCGGATTCATCTTCGCGCTGCTGGCGTTTGCGGCCGGCTTCGCGGTGCGGCCTTTCGGCGCGCTGGTGTTCGGTCGTCTCGGGGATCTGGTCGGCCGCAAACACACGTTTCTGATCACCATCGTGATCATGGGTCTCTCGACCGCGCTCGTCGGCGTGTTGCCCAGCTACGCCACCGCGGGCGTCATCGCGCCGGTGGCGCTGATTGCCCTGCGTCTTCTGCAGGGCCTGGCATTGGGAGGTGAGTACGGCGGTGCGGCCACTTACGTCGGCGAGCACGCGCCGCCGGGCAAGCGCGGCCTCTATACCAGCTGGATCCAGACCACCGCGACGCTGGGACTGTTCCTCAGTCTCCTGGTGATACTGCTGTGTCGCAACTGGCTCGGCGCCGAGTTCGATACCTGGGGCTGGCGCATACCGTTCCTGGTGTCGATCGTACTGCTGGGGGTTTCGGTATACATCCGCATGCAGCTCGCGGAATCGCCGGTATTCCTGGAAATGAAGGCCGCCGGCACCAGTTCCAAGGCGCCCTTGACCGATTCCTTCGGCAACTGGAGCAACGGGCGCATCGTCATTCTCGCGCTGCTGGGCGCCACCGCCGGGCAGGCGGTGGTCTGGTATTGCGGCCAGTTCTACGCTCTGTTCTTCCTCACGCAGGTACTGAAGGTCGCAGCCCAGCCCGCCAATCTGCTGATAGCCGGAGCGCTGCTGATCGGGACCCCGTTCTTCCTGGTGTTTGGTTCCCTGTCGGATCGCATCGGCCGCAAGAAGATCGTGCTCGCAGGCTGCCTGATCGCGGCAGTGACCTACATACCCATCTTCAAGGGTCTCACGCACTACGCCAATCCCGCCATCGAGTCCGCCTCTACCAACGCGCCGGTGACCGTTATCGCGGATCCGAACGCGTGCTCGTTCCAGTTCGACCCGGTGGGCAAAAAGAAATTTGTCCAGTCGTGCGATATCGCCAAGGCCGCGCTCGCCAAGGCCGGCGTGCCCTATCGCAACGAGGCAGCGCCGGTGGGGAGCCTGGCGCAGATACATATCGGCGATGCGCCCGCCATTGCCTCGGTGGAAGGTGGTCCGATGTCCGCTGCGGACTTCAAGGCGGCCACAGAAAGCTTCTCGAAAACGCTGACCGCGGCGTTGAAGGGCGCGGGCTATCCGGCCAAGGCCGACCCGGAGCAGATCAACTATCCTATGGTCCTGCTGCTGCTCTGGATCCTGGTGCTATACGTGACCATGGTCTACGGCCCCATTGCCGCGTGGCTGATAGAGCTCTTTCCGGCTCGCATCCGCTACACCTCGATGTCGCTTCCGTATCACATCGGCAACGGCTGGTTCGGCGGATTCCTGCCCACCGTGGCCTTTGCCCTCGTGGCACTGACTGGCGATATCTACTACGGGTTGCGCTATCCGATCATCGTGGCGCTCATGACCCTGATCATCGGCGCGCTGGCGCTGCCGGAAACCAAGGACCGCCAGATGAGCTGAATGCCGGGCGCGGCGGCTGCGCCAGGCTCATTCCACATCATCGGGGGGTGGTTTGATCTCGCTCGGGTCGAGCACCAGGTGACCGGCGAGTAATACCGCCTGCGTGCGGTTGGCCGCGCCGAACTTGCGCATGATGGCGGTCATGTGCGCCTTCACGGTGGCTTCCGCAATCTGCAGATCGTAGGCGATCTGCTTGTTCAATCGCCCTGAGCACAACATCCCGAACACGCGGAATTGCTGCGGTGTCAGTTGCGCCATGCGCCGCGCGACATCCAGTGCATCGCCATCTACCTCGGGCGTCGCATGGGTGCCGAGACCCGGCGGGATCATGAAATCTCCACGCAGAACAGCCTGAACGTTCTGGCCGATGGTCGCGGCATCGGCCGACTTGGACACGAATCCCTGTGCGCCGAAGGCCAGGGCCTGGCGGACGATGTGATGCGAGTCCATGGCCGACACTACGATCACGGGCAACTCAGGATGGGATCCGCGCAGGTGGGCCAGGGCGCTGAAACCATAGGCGCCCGGTAAGTTCAGGTCCAGCAGCAGCAGGTCGGCATTCGAATGTCGCTCCAGCGTATCCAATAGCCCGGCGACACAGTCGGCTTCGAAGAAGTCACTCTCGGGGCATGCCATTGCCACCGCGTCCCGCAGTGCGGCGCGGTACAGCGGATGATCATCGACGATGAGAAATTCGTAGTTCAATTTCGGATGCCCACCGGCTGTCGATTATCGGCTGATCGTCCGCCCACGACATAACCTGGCGCGCTTCGCCTTACCGATTGCCGTTTCTAGCACCGCGCGTGCCCAGCGTCGCTACGACTTTGGTCGAAATTCGCCGCGCGCGACCCCGGTCTATGATCCAGGGCAATTGCGCGGCTCGAAACAAGAAGTCCGGGGGATCCAAATGAACAGACACGCGGCATTGAAGGCGGCAATGGGGCTCTTCGCGGGCCTGGGGTTGTCCGTATGCGCTCACGCCCAGGTGCTGAAGGATCCGCTGCCCGACAGCTTCACGCTGGCCGGCGTCACGCTTTACGGGACGGTGGATGTCGGCTACGCCTATCAGTCCCAGGGTGTGCCGCTCAGCAGCAAGTATGTCGGTGGCCTCGAATACCAGGCCTTCACCACCACTCGCAACTTCGCCGGTTCACAGTCGACCCTGGCGGAAAGCGGGCTCGAGCAGTCCAAGATCGGCATCCGAATCGAAGAGCCGATGGCCTACGGTTTCACGCTGGTGGGCAGACTCGAGACCGGATTCAATCCCCTGTCCGCACAGCTGACGGATGCGTGCGCGGCGATCGCGGAGAACAGCGGCGTGCCGCAAGGCAAGCAGACAGCCAACGCCGACAGCAGTCGTTGCGGTCAACCCTTCAACAGCGTGGCCTTTGGCGGTCTGAGCAGCAAGGTCTACGGCACGCTCACGATCGGTCGACAGAACGCGCCGCAGCTTGATGCGCTGGTTCAGTACGATCCGCAGGCGCTTTCCTACGCGTTTTCGTTCCTTGGGTATTCCGGCTTTGACGGCGGCGCGGGCAGCACGGAAGGCGCGCGTTGGGACAACTCGGTCAAATACGCGTTGCAATACGGTCCAGCCCACGGCTCATTGATGTTCTCCAATGGCGGCCGCGACACCGGGGTGCTCGGCCAGGCGTACGGCATCGATGTCGGCGCCACGGTGCAGGGACTCTCGGTCGACTTCGTCTATGACAAGGAGAATGGTGCGGTCAATCTTCGCAGTTCCTTCGACAACGGCGCCACCCCGCTGCCCACGCCGGGACTGGCCGCCTACGCTTCGAATGATGAGGCGTGGAATGTCATGGGCAAGTACGTCTTCGACCTCAGCGGTGGGGCCAAAGACTCGGACGGCAAGCCGATTCCGGGCGACAAGCTCACCGTGTTTGCGGGCTATTCGCATATCCAGAAGGCGCACTCCGGGGAAACCGGCGGATTCTCACAGGGCGACTACCCGATTTCACTGGGCATCAACATTAACAATACCGCCCAATACAGCCTCGAATGGTTCGGCGCCAAGTACGCCATGCCGTCGGGTTTGAGTGTCACAGGCGCGTTCTATCACGCCAGCCAGAACAGCTGGAGCATTGGGCTCGGCGCGACCGGTACGCAGGACATAGGCTGCTCGGGCGCCGGCCTGCTGTGCGCCGGCGACTTTACCGAGGGCTCCCTGGTGGGTGACTATGCCTTCAACAAGCACTATGACGTCTACTTGGGCCTCAACTACTCCACGGTAACCGACGGTCTGGCCAACGGCTTCGTCGGCACCACGGCAAACGGCACCACGGGAAGCGAATCTCAGACGACCGTGATGGCCGGCTTTCGCATCAAGTTCTAAGCGTCAGCTGCGAGGGTCGCCAGGGTTAGCCGGCGCCGTGTCGGGCTCGTATGAAGTCCGCTACGTGCGCCGCTGCCTCGTCGAGCGACAGCCGAGACATATCCAGATGAATGTCGGGGCTCTCGGGCGGCTCGTAGGGTGAATCGATGCCGGTGAAATTCTTCAGCTGCCCGGCGCGCGCGCGCTTGTAGAGGCCCTTGACGTCGCGGCGCTCCGTATCGGCCAGCGGGGCATCGACGAACACCTCGATGAATTCGCCCACCGCGAACAGCGCCCGCGCCGCGTGCCGCTCGGCGCGGAATGGCGAGATGAATGCCACGAAGACGATCAGGCCGGCGTCCACCATGAGCTTCGCGACTTCGGCCACGCGGCGGATGTTCTCGACGCGATCCTGCTCGGTGAAGCCCAGGTCCTTGCTCAGACCGTGGCGCACATTGTCGCCGTCGAGGATATAGGTGCGCCGGCCTTCGGCGTGCAGCTGCTTCTCGACCATGTTTGCGATCGTGCTCTTGCCGGCGCCTGAATAGCCGGTCAGCCAGATCACGCCCGGCCGCTGGCCATTGAGGGCCGCGCGCGCCTGCTTGTCGATGTCGAGCGTCTGCCAGTGCACGTTCTGCGAGCGGCGCAGCGCAAAATGCAGCGTGCCGGCCGCGACCGTGTCGTGCGTGATGCGATCGATGAGAATGAATCCGCCCAGCTCGCGGCTGCGTTCGTAGGGCTCGAAGGCGATGGGACGGTCGAGCTCGAGTTCGCAGACACCGACTTCGTTGAGCTCGAGCCGCTCGGCGGGCAGGTGCTGCCAGGTGTTGACGTCGAGTTTGTACTTCAGCGGCGCCACCGTGGCCGAGACCGTTGCGGTGCCGAGCTTCATCTTGTAGGAACGGCCTGGCAGCACTGCGTTCGCGTGCAACGCCACCAGCGTGGCCTCGAATTGATTCGCTGTCGCGGGCGGCGCATCGGCCGCCGCGAGCACATCGCCTCGGCTGACATCGGTCTCATCGGTCAGCGTGAGGGTGACGCTCTGTCCGGCGGTGGCTTCAGCAAGATCTCCCTCGAGTGTCACGATGCGCGCCACGCGGCATTCGCGCCCGGAGGGCAGCACGCGCGCGCGATCGCCCGGCCGAATCGTGCCGCTGGCAATGCGGCCCGCATAGCCGCGGAAATCCTGGTGTGGGCGATTGACCCACTGCACCGGCATCCGGAACGGCAGCGCCCCTGAAGATGCGTCGACCTCGACGGACTCGAGGTACTGCAGCAGCGAGCGTCCCCGGTACCAGCCCATGCGAGGACTGCGCTCGATGACATTGTCGCCCTCGACCGCCGAGAGCGGAATGGCAGTCACATGGTTGCGGCCCGCCTGCGCGGCGAACTCGCGAAACTCGCGCTCGATGGATTCGAAGCATTGCTGCGAGTACTCGACCAGGTCCATCTTGTTGACGGCCAGCACGATCTCGCGGATGCCGAGCAGCGAGACCAGATAGGTGTGCCGCCGCGTCTGCGTCAGCAGGCCCTTGCGCGCATCGACGAGGATCACCGCCAGATCCGCGGTCGATGCGCCGGTGACCATGTTGCGCGTGTATTGCTCGTGCCCCGGCGTATCCGCGACGATGAACCGGCGCCGCGGCGTGGAAAAGTACCGATATGCGACATCGATGGTAATGCCCTGCTCGCGCTCGGCTGCCAGACCATCGAGCAGCAGCGCGAAGTCGAGCTGCCCATTGCGGGTGCCCGATTTCCTCGAGGCCGCGGCCAGCGCTTCGAGCTGATCCTCAAGCAGCAGTTTGCCGTCGTAGAGCAGCCGGCCGATGAGTGTCGATTTGCCGTCATCGACCGAGCCGCAGGTGATGAAGCGCAGCAGACTCAGCTCCGGCGCGCCCGTCATCAGAAATACCCTTCCTGCTTCTTGATCTCCATCGTGGCGCCCGCGTCGCGATCGATGACGCGACCCTGGCGTTCGGATTGCACGCTCTGCTGCAACTCCGCGATGATCTCATCGATGGTCGAAGCGCGGCTCTCGAGGGCCCCCGTCAGCGGGTAGCAGCCCAGGGTGCGGAAGCGCACGCTCAATTGCTGCGCCTGCTCGCCAGGCAGAAGCTGCATGCGCTCATCGTCCACCATGATCAGGACACCGTCGCGGCGCACGACCGGCCGCAGCGCGGCCAGGTACAGCGGCACGATCGGGATGCTCTCGCGGCGGATGTACTGCCACACGTCCAGCTCGGTCCAGTTCGACAGCGGAAACACGCGAATGCTCTCATCGGCGCGCTTGTCGACGTTGTAGAGACTCCAGAGCTCCGGACGCTGATTCTTCGGATCCCAGCGATGCTGCGCCGAGCGGAATGAAAATATGCGCTCCTTGGCGCGGCTGCTCTCCTCATCGCGACGCGCGCCGCCGAAAGCGGCGTCGAATCGGTAGTGATCCAGCGCTGCCTTGAGCGCTTGCGTCTTCATGACGTCGGTGTGAACCTGTGAACCATGCGTAAACGGATTGATCCCCAGGCGGACCCCCTCGGCGTTGACGTACACCAGAAGCTCCATGCCGCTCTCACGCGCCACGCGTTCGCGGTAGGTGTACATATCGCGAAACTTCCAGGTGGTGTCTACATGCAGCAAGGGAAACGGCGGCGTGGCCGGGTGGAACGCCTTGCGCGCCAGGTGCAGCATCACGGCGCTGTCCTTGCCCAGCGAGTACAGCATCACCGGCTTGCGGCACTCGGCCACGACCTCGCGCAGGATGTAGATGCTCTCGGCTTCCAGCCGTTGCAGATGTGTCAGTACCGTGCTCACGGCCGGCAAACTAGCACGAGATTGGCATCGTGAGACGGTCGGCGCGCGTCGAGGATGTCGTCATGGCGCAATCCTATCCGAGCGGCGAGGCGCCCTGCATCGGCCGCTGGGCGGCCGCCCAGGCTGCGGGCAGGTTCGACCGCGAAGTCGTACCGATCCCCGTGACGCAGAAGAAGGGACCGCCGATAATCTTCGCGCGGGACGAAGGTGTGCGAGGGGAATCCACGGTGGAGTCGCTGTCCGTACTGAAACCCATCATCGAAGGGGGCGCCGTGACGGCCGGTAATGCCGCGCAAATGCTGCACGAGCTCGAACGGCGGCAAGGTCGCTACGGGACCGAGGCCATGTGCATCGGTGGTGGCCGGGGCATGGCCGCGATATTCGAGCGTGCAGCGTGAGCGACGCCGCCGTCGAACATGATCAGATGGAGTATGACTACTGCGTGGTCGGTGCCGGCCCGGCGGGTCTGGCCTGTGCGCTGCGCCTGAAGCAGCTCAAGCCCGACAAGAGCGTCTGCGTACTCGAGAAGGCTTCCGCACTCGGCGCGCAGTCGATTTCGGGCGCGGTCATGGAACCCGGGCCGCTGGAGCAGTTGCTGCCCAACTGGCGCCACGAATATACCGGCATGAAAGTGCCGGCAGCCCAGGATGACGTTCGCCTCATGACGCGCACGGGCTCGGTGCGCCTGCCGGACTGGATGGTGCGGCTATCGCCGCTCAACAATCACGGCAACTTCATCGTCTCGCTGGGCCAGCTCGTGCCCTGGCTCGGAGCGCAGGCAGAAGCGGCCGGCGTGGACGTATTTCCGGGCTTCGCGGCCACCGAGCCTTTGTACAGTCCCGAAGGTGGCATCAAGGGCGTGCGCATCGGCGACATGGGCGTCAACCGCGATGGCAGCCAGGGGCCCAACTTCGCGCCGGGAGCCGACATTGTCGCCGCCACGACGGTACTGGCCGAAGGCGCGCGCGGCTCCATCACCAAGCAGCTCATCGCGCGATTCAAACTCGACCAGGGCCATGATCCACCCACCTTCGGGCTTGGGTTCAAGGAACTCTGGCAGTTGCCACCGGGCCGGGTAACGCCGGGGCGCATCGAACATTCATTTGGCTGGCCGCTGGATCCAAACACCTATGGCGGCAGCTTCCTCTATCACCTCGATAACGATCGTATCTATATCGGCTACGTGGTCGGCCTCAACTACCAGGACCCTCGCTTAAGCCCCTTTGAGACCTTCCAGCAGTTCAAGCACCACCCGCGCATCAAACCGCTGCTCGAGGGCGGCGAAATACTCGCCGCAGGCGCGCGCTCGATCGCCGCGGGTGGATACCAGTCGCTGCCGACGCTCGAAATGCCCGGCGCCATCCTGATCGGCGATACTGGCGGTACGCTCAACGTGTTCAAGATCAAGGGCATTCATCAGGCCATTCGTTCGGGCGTACTGGCTGCCGGGCACCTTGCCGATACGGGCGTGAGCTTCGGGTTCGATGCGCGCTGGCGCGCCTCCGAAGGTCACCGCGAACTGCATGCCGTGCGTAATTTCAAGCCCGGATTCAAGCGCGGCCTCTACGTCGCCATGGCGAATGCGGGTCTTGAGATTCTCACGCGCGGCAACACGCCCTGGACGCTCCACAATTCGGCCGACGCCCCGGCACTGCGCGAGCTCGATGAGTACGCCTCACCGGACCGCGGCTGGGTCGCGCGAACTTTGCCGCCGCGCGATCGGGTGTCCTCGGTGTTCTTTGCCGGCAATGCGCACGATGAGAACCAGCCCATCCACCTGCACGTGGCCGATGTTTCGATCTGTGCGGACCGTTGCGCAAAGGAATTTGGCAATCCCTGCCAGAACTTCTGCCCGGCTGCCGTCTATGAAATGGTTGATGACGGCGCCGGCGGTAAGCGGCTGCAGATCAACTCCGCCAACTGCGTGCACTGCAAGGCCTGCGATATCAAGGATCCCTACGGCATCATCACCTGGACGCCGCCGGAAGGCGGCTCCGGCCCCAACTACCAGAATCTGTGACACTACCGATCGAAGCCTGGGCGAATTTCTACGTCATCGTCGGCTCATCGGCCGGCGGCCTGACTGGTCTGACTTTCGTCGTGATTGCACTGGTTGCCGACGCCCATGCGGTGCGCATGACGGGTTTGCGCGCCTTCATCACCCCAACCATCGTGCATTTCGGTTCAGCGCTGGTGCTTTCCGCGCTCATGAACGTGCCAGGCCAGTCGGTGACCAGTCTCGGCATCTGCCTGGGTGCCTTTGGACTCATGGGTCTCGTCTATAGCGCCGGCACCGCGCGGCAGGTCTACCGCGCGACGACGGGCACCGACTACAAGCCGGTGGCAGAAGACTGGATCTGGAATGCGATCCTGCCCACGGTCACCTACGCGGTGCTTTTCATCGCGGGCCTCGTCGCCTCGGTGCACACGCCTGCCGCGCTGTACCTGACGGCCGCCGCATCGATGTTGCTGCTGATCATCGGCATTCACAACGCCTGGGACATCGCCGTGTGGTTTACGGCGGAGCGTCCGGGCGCGCAAGGCCAGGAAGACAAGAAGCCGCCGCCTGGTGAGCCGCCGGCGGAGTGAGCGCTTCGGCCGTAAGATCGTAGGTATCCGCCGCAACGATTCGCACCTGCGCGAATTCGCCGACGGCGAGTTTCGCAGCGCCCGACACGCGTATCACCCCATCGATCTCGGGCGCTTCCGCCGCGCTGCGCGCAATGGCCACTCCGCGTTCGATCGAATCCACCAGAATGCGACAGTGCGTGCCGACGCGCTCACTCAGGCGCGCGGCGCTGATCGCCCCGGCACGCTCCATGAAGCGTTCATAGCGCGACTGCTTGACCTCTTCGGGCACCGGTGCGGCGACGGCATTGGCCGCCGCGCCTTCGACTGCCGAGTACTTGAAACAGCCCACGCGATCGAGCTGCGCGGCATCGAGCCACTCGAGCAGCTCCTGGAACTCCTGTTCGGTTTCGCCAGGGAATCCTACGATGAAGGTGCTGCGCAGCGTCAGCTCGGGGCGCTCGGCGCGCCAGCGCTCGATCCGCCGCAGCGTGTTCTCGGCATGTGCCGGACGGCGCATGCGCTTGAGCACGGTGGGGCTGCCATGTTGAAAGGGAATATCCAGGTACGGCAGCACACCGCTCTCGTTCATGAGCGCAATCAGATCGTCTACATGCGGATAGGGATACACGTAGTGCAGGCGCGCCCAGACACCGAGCTTCGAGAGTGCGCGCGCCAGATCGACGATGCGCGAGGCATACGGTTCATTACGCCACTTCACTTCGCGGTAGCGGATGTCGCTGCCGTAGGCGCTGGTGTCCTGCGAGATCACCAGCAGCTCGCGCACGCCGCTCGCCACCAGTGTCTCGGCTTCGCGCATGACGTGATCGAGCGGCCGGCTCACGAGGTCTCCGCGCAGCGAGGGGATGATGCAGAAGCTGCAGCGGTTATTGCAGCCTTCCGAGATTTTCAGATAGGCGTAGTGCCTTGGGGTCAGCCGGATGCCCTGCGGCGGGATCAGATTGATGAAAGGCGCGTGCGGCGCCGGCAGATGTGCATCGACCTCGGCGATGACGCGATCGTAGGCGTGCGGGCCCGTGACACTGAGCACCTTGGGATGCCGGTCGAGAATTCGCTGCGGATTGGCACCCAGGCAACCGGTGACGAGCACGCGGCCGTTGTGCTCGAGGGCTTCGCCGATCGCCTGCAGCGATTCATCGATGGCACTCTCGATGAACCCGCAGGTGTTCACGATCACGATGTCCGCGGTTTCGTAGCGGGGCGCAATCTCGTAGCCGCGTGCGCGCAGCTCGGTGATGATCCGCTCGGAATCGACCAGTGCCTTGGCGCATCCCAGGCTCACGAAGCCCACGGCCGGCGGGCGCGGGGTCCGGGCGGCGGTGGAACGCGGTCGGCTTGCGGTTGCGGACATGGGTCCTGGGGGCGCGGGCCCGCTACAATGGGGGAATGCCAAGTCTACCTGAGCGGGCATCCCGGATCGACGCATGGCCTTTGACCAAGACTACTATCAGCGCTTCTATTACAACCCTCGCACGGCGGTGACTTCTCGCGCGGAGATGCGCGCGCGCGGGCGCATGATCGCCGCCTGCGTGGAATATGTCGGATTGCCGGTAAAAAGCATTCTCGATGCCGGCTGCGGCGTTGGATTGCTCAAATCACCGCTTACGCGGGCTTTTCCGGGTGCCGAGTACGTGGGCCTCGAATACAGCGAATACCTGTGCCGACGCTACGGCTGGCGCCAGGGTTCCGTGGCGACCCTGCGAACGCGGGAACGATTCGACCTGGTGGTCTGCTACGACGTGCTGCAGTACCTGGGCGCGCCGGAGGCGCGGCGCGCGATCGCGAACCTGGCGCGCGTGTGCCGGGGCGCACTCTATTTCGGGGCCCTGACGACCGAGGATTGGCGCGATAACTGCGACCAGAGCCGTACCGACCGCATCCCGGGCCTGCGCCCCGGTGCCTGGTACCGGCGAGAGCTGAAGCGTGCCTTCAGGCCCGTGGGCTGTGGCGTCTGGCTGAAGCGGGCTGTGAACCTGACGCTCTGGGATCTGGATACTGCGGCATGAGCACCGCTGCAATGGGGAACGAATTGCTGGAATTTGAAGGCCCGGTCGAGTGTGCGTTCGGGTCCGGCGCCGTCACCCTCACGCTGCGCGGTTGCGAACGCGGCGGCGGGGCCGCCTCAGCACTGTTCGCGGGCGCATCCGGCTCAAGCGGACTGACGGGGCTGCCGGCAAAGCTGCATGACGTGCGGCTATTCGATCGGGCGCCGGCGTTGAGCGCGCGGCAGGTCGGGCTGCAGTCGCGCGAACTGCAACTGGATCTGGTCTGCCGGAGTCTGCAGGTGCATCGCGACGCCGGCACACCATTCTTCGCCGCGGTGCCGCCCGTATCTATTTCCGCAGCAACGCGCCTGGGATGGGCGGTGCTGCTGTCGGTACTGCGCATTCCCGGCGCGGCCCAATTGCTGGCGGCCTTGCGAGGCAGGCGATGAGCGCACGCGTTCCGGTCACGGTGCTGACGGGCTTCCTCGGAGCGGGCAAGACCACGCTCGTCAACCGTATTCTTTCCGAGCAACATGGCAAGCGCATCGCGGTCATCGAAAATGAGTTCGGCGAAGTCGGCGTCGATCACGAACTCGTGATCGGTGCGGATGAGGAGATCTTCGAGACCAGCAATGGTTGCATCTGCTGCACGGTGCGCGGCGACCTGATCCGCATCCTCAACCAGCTTCGCAAGCGCCGGGAGCGCTTCGACGCGGTGCTCATCGAGACCACGGGGCTGGCCGATCCGGGACCGGTGGCGCAGACCTTCTTCATCGACGAAGAACTCAAGGAGTACTACTCGCTCGATGCCATTGTGACCGTGGTTGATGCGCGGCACCTCGAGCAGGAGCTCACCGAGAGTTCGGTGGCCCGCGAACAGATTGCCTTCGCCGACATCGTGCTGCTCAACAAGATCGATCTGGTCGACAGCGCCGCTGTCGCGCGTGTGCAGCAGCGCGTGCAGGGCATCAATGGCACCGCCGCGGTGCTGCGCACGCGCAACGCCAACGTTCCGCTCGACCGCGTGCTGGGCATCGGCGCCTTCGATCTGGACCGGGCGCTGTCGCACGACGAGGATTTCCTGCAGACGCCGCGCCCCTTCGAATGGGCCGGTCTCTACGAACTCTCCGGCTCGCACAGGTTGTGCGCCGGAGAACATGCCGGTGCGCATGGGCATGATCATGAACACACGCATGATCATGAACACGCGCACGAGCATTCAATTGAGCCTGCACACTCGCACGCGCTGCAGCACGTCAATGTGCTGCTGTTGCCGCTCGAGTCCGCCTCGGACGCCGCGATCGACTCGCAAGTCGACAGCGCCGTCGCGCTGTTCGGCCACGAAGCCAAAGCCTTCTCGCCGCATGCGCGCCTGGCCGTAAGAGAACTGGCACGCATCGCGGTCACGGGCGAGGCTCACTACCAGGTTGAGCAGGCCGGTCGCGTCGTGCTCTTCTGCGAGCACGCGCCCGAGGAATTCGGATTGCACCTGGAGGGTGCGAAGCTGCTCGAGGAGCGCCGTTTCGGGTCGCATCACCACGATCCGGACATCGGTTCCATCGGGCTCGAAGACGCGCGACCGCTCAACGCCGACAAACTCAACGACTGGCTGTCATATCTGCTGCAAAGCCGTGGCCAGGACATCCTGCGGATGAAAGGCGTACTCAACATCAAGGACGAGCCGCGGCGTTACGTGTTCCATGGCGTGCACATGGTCTATGATGGACAGCTCGAGCGGCCGTGGCCGGCGGCTGCCGCGCGCCGCAGCCGGCTGGTCTTCATTGGCCGAAACCTCGACCGCAACGAGCTGGAAGCCGGCCTCGAATCCTGCATCGCATGAATGCGGTGGCCGGTCAGCTGACGCTTCGTGGCCGCATCGAGCTCGGCGACTATCCGGTGGATGTTGCCTGGTCGCCAGATGGCAACGCGCTCGTGGTCGCGTGCGGTGCCGGGTACATCGTGCGCGTGGGCGTCGGAACCGAACTCACTTCACGCACTATCGGCAGCCATGGCGCCGGGGCCCTGGCGGTGACATGGCAGAAGGCAGGGCACTTGATTGCCACCTCGGGTCAGGATGGCGTCGTGCTGTTGTGGGACGCGCGCACCCTCGAGTCGCGTGCTATTCATACCGCCAAGGAATGGAGCGAGCACCTGGTTTTTGCCGACAATGGCAGGCTGCTCGCGGTATCCACGGGCCGCGTCCTGCACCTGTTCGATACGGCGGGAGAGTTACGAGCAAGTTTCGACCCCCAACCGGGCTCGATTGCCGCGGTCGCATGGCGTCCCAAGTCCAACGAAATCGCCGCTGCCGGCAATGGCGGCATGCGCCTGCATCGCCTGGATCCAGCTCCTGGCTCCCGCGACTATCCCTGGCGCGGGGCGTGCCTGACGGCGCGATGGAATGCCGATGGTCGGTTGCTGGCCGCAGGCATGCAGGACGGCAGCGTTCATCTCTGGTACGTGACCAGCGGCACCGAGTCGCAGATGCAGGGCTACGGTGCCAAGGTGATCGCCACGGAATGGAGCGGCAACGGACGTTATCTGGCTACCGCTGGCGGCAGCTCGCTGATTGTCTGGGATTTCAGCGGCAAGGGGCCGGAGGGTTCGGAGCCCATCGAACTGCGATCGCACTCCGAACGCATCAGCGCGCTGGCGTGCCGGCCGACGGGGACATGGATGGTCTCGGCCGCGCGCGATCGCCGGCTGCTGCTGTGGCGCATGGGCGCCAGCGATACGCCGCAGGATGCGCATCTGCTGGCCGATGAATGTACCGTGTTGCGCTACGCGCGCGGAGGAGACAGATTGGCCGTCGGCGACGCGCGCGGTGGCCTGTCGATCTTCGATTGTTAGTGCTTGGGCGGCTACGAGCCGACTTCCGCCCCCGCGCCAAATTCAGGCAGCGTAATGCCGCCGGTGAGCACGCTGGCGTAGTTCGCAAGCTGGATATTCAGCGAGTGCGACCAGGTGAATCGTCGCAGCACGCGATTACGGGCCGCGGTGCCCAGCGTTCCGAGATCGCGATCGTAAAGACGCCGAATGGCCGCGGCCATGCTGGCCGCGTTATCGGGCTCTGCCAGTTCTCCCACGCGCTGATCGATGAGCTCAGGGACGGCACCCGCGCGCACGCCGACGACCGGCCGTCCGCAGGCCATGGCCTCGACGATGACGAGTCCGAAGGTCTCGGCGGTGCCCGCATGCACGAGCGCGTCGGCGGAAGCGAGCCACTGCGCCAGTTCGATGCTGTCGCGCCGATAGGGCAGCACGGTGATGTTCTCGCTCGGATGCGCGCTGCGTCCGCCCCCGACCAGAAGCAAATGATAGGGCCTGCCCAGCAGCGCCATCGCGCCGCGCAGCACATCGAGATTCTTCTCATCGGAAAATCGCCCTGCGAATACCAGCAGGCGCGCATCCTCAGGCAACCCGAGCAGGCGGCGCAGATCGAGCGTGCGACGTCGCGGTGAAAAAATGTCGGTGTCGACGCCGAGCGGCTGCAGGGCGGTGCGCGACACGCCAAGACGCGACAGGTAAGCGCACATGATCCGGCTGGGAGCCAGCACGAGGTCGAATCGCGAATACACGGCGCGCAGATAGCGCCCCACGGCGCTCTCGATGCCGAGGCCGAAGCGGCGCCCAAGCAGGTGCGCGAGATCCGAATGAAAGAAGGCGACGAGCGGTATGTTGCGTCGGCGCGCGACCGCCGCCGCGCACCAGGCCGGATGAAAGGCGTCACCGACTTCGATCAGATCCGGTTCGAGCGCGTCGAGTGTTGCGCGCCAGGTGCGAGACGACAGCGGTAGCCGGTAATTGAACGTGCCGGGCAACCGCAGGCCAGCAATGGTCGTGATGTCATCGGGAAGGAATCGGCTGCGCTCGCCGGGTACCACAATCGTGTGACGGTGCGTCGTATGGCCCTTGAGCCAGTGGTGCTTCGCCGTCAGGTAACGCTTCACGCCGCCGCTGGTCGGCGAGAAGAACAGCGTCGTGTCGACTAGATGCATGCGGTTACCCCGGGGCGATGCCGCATTGCATCGTCATGTCATTTTTCTGTCAAGCGCGGCGGCTGACGTCCTGCGCCCCGGCGTCAGCCTCGGCGTCGGCTTCGATCGGCGGCAGATGCACGCGGAATCGCGTGTAGTGAGCACTCTTGGTGGCGGCCTGCACGCGCCCGCCAAGCCGCTGCACGTGATCGCGCACGATCTGCATGCCCTGGCCGCGGCGTGGGGCATCACGCGCGGTCGAGACGCCAGGCTGGAAGATCAGGCTGGCGAGCCGCGGCGGATCCAGCTCCTGCGCGGCCTCGGGTGTGAGTAGGCCCTTTCTGACGGCAATATCAGCAAGGCCGCGCGAGTCGAGGCCACTGCCATCGTCCTGCACGTTGAGTTCACAGCCCTCCTCGCCCCGATCGACGAATTCCACCACCAGCGTGCCCTGCTCGGGTTTCTTGATGGCAGTGCGGCGCTCGGGCGATTCGATGCCGTGCTCGACGGCGTTGCGCAGCAGCTGTCCTATCATGTCGAACATCGCGCCCATCCACGCTTCCGGAATGTCCTCGAGTCCGAGCGTTACCAGCGTGACGTATTTGCCATGTTCGGTCGCAAGCTTTTCAGTCAGCTGCTGCAGTGCTATCGCCAGCTTGGGCTGCGAGCGGCGCTGAGTGTTCTCCAGTTGCGGCGCGGCGCCATCGTCTTCGATCATGGGTACGTGCACCGACGCGCAGTCGGCGGCAATGGTGATGTGGCTGCACAGATCCCCCAGCACGACCATGGCCGGCAGCAGGTCATTGCCAGTGATCTCGGCGCGCGCTTCGATTTCATGCAGCGACGCCTGGGCGGTCTCGAGCCGGCTGCTGATGGTCGGCAGGTGCAGCGGCCGCAGCGCCTCGGCGAGCGAGGCGAGCTCGGCGAGCAGCTGCTCGATCTTGCCGCGGAACGCCGCGCCGTCACGCGTCTGCTCGCGCAGCAGCATCCGCAGCTGCTCGGCACTGCCGAGCGCCTGCGTCAGGCCGATGCCGAGCGCGTCGATCTCCGACAGCAGCAGCGAACGGTACAGGTCGCGCTGATCGCGCAGCGTTTCGATCTCCATTTCCTGCGCAGGCGAGAGAGAGTAGATGGAAGTGTCGTTCATTGCAGCGTCACCGATTGTCCGGCAGGAGTCGACAGAAGTGTGATAGCGCCGTTGAGCGCAGCGCGAACCTCGGCGGCATCCGAGAAGCGGTCGTTGCGATCGCGCGCCATGAGTCGATCGAGCAGCGGCTCGAGGCTGGCGCAGGACGCCGGCAGCGGCGGCCGCCGCCCGTTCACGTGCTGCTGCATTACCTCCACCGCGGTGGTTCCAAGATACGGCCGATTGCCCGTCAGCATTTCGAACAGGATGACGCCCGTGCTGTACAGATCGCTGCGCGCGTCGAGCGGCATTCCCTGTGCCTGTTCCGGGCTCATATAGTAGGGCGATCCGCGCAGCACCCCGACCATGGTGTTCAGATGCGCCTTGTCCAGATGCTTGGCCAGGCCAAAGTCGATCAGCACCACCGAGCCGTTCTCGCGCAACATGACGTTCGGCGGCTTCAGATCGCGATGAACCAGGCCCGCACCGTGCACCACCTCGAGCGCGGCGCAGATGCGCTGCGCGTACTGGAGGCTCTCGGTGGTTGTCATGGGCTGCTGCAGGCGCATCTTCAGATCGCCGCAGGGGAAGTACTCCATGGCGATGAACTCGCGGCCGCCGTGAAAGCCGTAGTCATAAATGTCGACCACCGCCGGATTTTGCAGGGCGCTGATCGCCGCGTATTCGCGCGCGAATTCCTGGCACTCCTCGTTCGATTCCAGCTGCGGCTTGCTGATCTTGAGCGCGACGTTGCGCCCAAGCGTGCTGCTGTAAGCCAGGTACACGGCGGCTCGCGATGACTCTCCAAGCTTGTGCAGCAGCGAGTACTGCGGCAGATCGATATAGTCGGGATCGATGCTGTGTCGCGCCATCTTGACCGCGCGCACGGGAGCCGCGACCGCGCGGCGTCGTGTTCGCAGCGCCCCACGCAGCGCATTGGCGAGTCGCTGCGCATTGAGCAGCGTGCGCGGCAGGTAGTCGGCCGCGCCGACGCGCATCGCCTCCACCGCGCAGAGTTCATTGCCGCCCGAGGCGATGAGGACCACAGGCGGACAATTGCGCGCGGCATGCGCGGCTCGCAGCAGGTCCAGCGAACTGTCGGGATCCCCCTTGCCATCACCGCAGTTCGCGCTCAGTACGATCAGATCGATCTCGCGCAGCGCCATGTCGCGCAGGTGGCCCTCGAACTGCACGGGGAGGGTGTCTTCCACGGTGGCGTCGGGCCAAAGAATGTCCAGGTGATGTCGCAGCCAATCGCGCAGCTCGCGCTCTTCGATGACCAGCAGTATGCGCAGGTTCACGGCTTGAACCTCTCGCGAACGCGGACCCGCTGCGCCACGGGTATGCCATCGCGCGTCACGGGCTGATAGCGGCTGCGCACGAGCGCGCTACGCGCGGCGCGATCGAACACGCCGCTGGGTTCGCCAGCCATCACCGTGATGTCCGCCACCTTGCCCTCCGGAGTAACCGTGAACTCGAGATCGACCCAGCCGCTGACGTTGCGGTTGAGTGCTTCTTCGGGATAGGTTGGCGGCACAAACTGCACGCGCGTCAGCGCGCTTTCGGGCACCCAGGGCTGTGTCGCTGCCGACGCCGGGGTGCTCGATGCCGGTGCGGGTGTGGGCGCGGGCGTGGATGCGGGAGTCGGTGCGGCAGCGGCCACTGTCGGCGGCGCAGCGCTCGGCGTCGTCGCGCGCGCGCGTTCCAGCCCCTGCGCCATGGCCGCGTCGGCTTCGCTCTGCTGCGCGGTCTGTAGCTTCTGCAATTGCGCCGAAAGATCGCTGAGCGTCGCGCTGCCGATCCGATAGTCGCTGCAGGCCTTGAACCATCGCTGCGACTCTGCGAGATCGCCCGCTGCGATCGCGTGACGAAATTGCACGATCATCGCTTCGCCCAGCGCGAGCGAAGTCGTGCGCACGTCCGGATCGTCAGGCGCCAGGGGCATTGCGGCTTCGAGGTAACCGCGTGCACTGTCGTCGGCAGGTTCAATCAGAGCGCCGCTCGCCAGGCGCTTGCGGGCGAGCTGCACATAGAGGGCAACCTGGTCGGCTCGAGCGCCCTGCGCGTTGCGCTGCGCCTGTTCCAGTGCCGCGGCCGCCCGGGCGGCATCGCGTGCGGCGTTGTCACGCGTCGCGCTGTCGCGTGAAGCGTCGGGGACGTTCGGCTTGTCGGCGGAGGCCGGCAGCGTCGTGTTCGAATCCGGGGGTGTACTGGCGACATTCGCAGGCTCGGGCGATGTGTCGCTCGCACTGACCGGCTCAGCTGGCGCGGGCGGCGCTGCTGTCGGTGCGAACTCATAATGCCACAGCGCCCAGGCGGCGGCGCCCAGGATCACAACACCCAGGACCACGAGGGTGAGCGGAAAGCCCCGGCGGCGCCCGCCCAGGGGTGGCTCGGACTGCGTCGGCCGCAGGGCAGCCGGCGCCGCGCTGGCCATCGGAATGGGCGCGGACGCAGCGGCTGCCAGGGGCACGCGCGCTTGGGCGGCGGCCGGATCCGGGGTGGCGAGTTGGCGAAGCGCCGCGTCGATGAACAGCCGCAGGCGCTGGCTCGATGCGGGTTTGTGCACGAAACGGAAGATCGTGCCGTCGGCAATCTGCGCTTCCAACTGCGCCTGCAGATGCGCCGGCCCGGTCAGCATCACGAGCAGCTGCGGAAACTGATCGCGCAGCGTCGCGAGGAAACTCTTGATCGATGTCGAGACACTCGCGGCGTCTATGATCGCGATGCCGGACCCGGCCGAATTGGCAACCAGCTGATCGATGAATCGATCGCTGGAGGGCGAACTCATGACGCCGGTGCCGGGCCACCCCAGGCCTGCCAGGGCCTCGAGCAGCAGCGGGTCATCGGACAGTGCAACGATGGGGCACGGGGCGGCCGCCCGGGCCGCGGACGAAGCTGGCACGGCGCTTTCGGGCCCGGGCGTGGGCCCGGCAGAAATCGTTTCTGAATCACGCAGTTGCATGGGGCGCGGTCGGTATTTCCCAGCCGGCCGGACACCATGCCGGCCCTTGGCTGAAACTCTATGCTGTCTGTCGTCGGGGACAGTGCACTGATGTCTCAATGGCGAGAAAACTGTGATTCCGGTTTGGACGCGCTCGCGGATAATGTGACGTCGCTCACTTGTTCGGAGGAGTCATGCTGCGCCTGCGCAACGCCGGGGAGTCGGATGTCCCGGCCATATTCGAGCTCATCGGGGAACTGGCCGACTACGAGCGCCTGCGCGGGGAAATGACTGGCAGCGTCGAGGACCTGCGCCGGCACCTGTTCGCCGAGCCCCGGTATGCACAGGTCACCATGGCTGACTGGGACGGTCAGGTCGCCGGCTTTGCACTCTACTTCTTCAACTACTCGACCTTCCTTTGCCAGCCCGGCCTGTATCTGGAGGATCTGTTCGTGCGGCCCGGTTACCGCGGCCGCGGTATTGGCCTTGCGCTGCTCAGAGCGCTCGAGCAGCACGCGCGCGAGCGCGGCTGCGGCCGCTTCGAGTGGTCGGTGCTCGACTGGAACCAGAGCGCCGTCGATTTCTACCTCGAATTCGGCGCCCGGCCACGTCCGGGCTGGACCCTCTATCGCAAGCAGCTTGTGGCCTGATTGACGGCGATGCCGCGAATTACCTACCTCGAGCCCGATGGGCGCCCCGTGACGCTGGATCTCAAGCCCGGTCAAAGTCTCATGCGCGCGGCCATGGATGCCGGCCTCGAAGGCATCGAGGCGCAGTGCGGCGGCAACTGCGCCTGTGCCACCTGCCACTGCTACGTACAGCCTGAATGGCTGGACAAACTCAAGCCGCCTTCCGATGATGAGCAATTCATGCTCACCAATGTCGCCGCCGAACGCCGGCCGAACAGCCGTCTGTCGTGTCAGTTGATCGCGGAGGATGCGCTCGACGGCCTTACCGTGCGATTTCCGGATCGTCAGAGTTGAGCCTTCAGAGTTAAAAGGAGCGCGGTGGATTCTCATTCCCGAATCGTGATCGTCGGCGGGGGCCAGGCCGGCATTCAGATAGCCGAATCGCTGCGCCAGGAAGGATTCACCGGCGCGCTGACGCTGCTCGGGGATGAACCGCATCCTCCCTATCAGCGTCCGCCACTCTCGAAGAAGTGGCTCGCCGAGGGCGGCGCCGTCGGCGCACTCTCCCTGCGCGGTCCGGCTGCCATCGAACGCCTGAAGATCACGCTGCGGCCCGACACGCGCGTGCGCGCAATCGAGCGCGTCCGCAATGTGGTGGAACTGTCCGACGGCACCGCGCTGCCGTACGACCGGCTCGGCATCGCCACCGGTTCGCTGCCGCGCACGCTGCCCGTGCCGGGCGCATCGTTATCGGGCGTGTTCTCGCTTCGAGGCATTGCCGATTCGCTCGCCATCGGCCAGGCGATCCGACTCTGTGCCGAGGAGAAACGCTGCGTGGTCGTGGTGGGCGGCGGATTCATCGGCCTCGAAGTGGCGGCGGCGGCGCGCAAACTTGGCGCGCAGGTGACCGTACTCGAGGGTCTGCCGCGATTGATGTCCCGCGTAACGGCACCCGTGGTGTCCGAGACCTTCGCCCGCCTGCATCGTGCGCACGGCGTTCAATTGATGTTCGGCGCCCAGGTGGCCGAGATCGTGGGACGAGAGGGCCGCGTCTGGGCGGTGCGCACCGCGGACGGTCAGGAATATCCGGCAGGCGTAGTCGTGGTCGGCATCGGCGTCGATCCCGACGATCTGCTGGCACGCTCGGCCGGCTTGCTGTGCGAGCGCGGTGTCGTCGTCGATGATTGCTCGCGCACCTCCGACTCCGCCATCGTCGCGGCCGGCGACTGTACCGCGCGGCGTCTCCCCAACGGCGAGCTGGTTCGGCTCGAATCCGTGCAGAACGCCATCGAACAGGGAAAATCCGGCGCCGCGGCGCTGATGGGTCGCGAGCGGCCATTCACCAATGCGCCGTGGTTCTGGTCGGATCAGTACGATATCAAATTGCAGATGGTGGGATTGAGTCGTGGCTACGATCAGGTGGTGACGCGGGGTGATCTGGCCAAACCGGCCTACTCGGCGTTTTACTATCGCGCCGGCCGCCTGCTGGCCGTCGATTCCATGAATCGCGTGCCCGATCACATGCAGTCCAAGCGATTGCTCGATCACGGCGTCTGGCCGACACCCGAACAGGCTGCCGATCCGCAATTCGAGCTTTCGAGTCTGCTAAAAGTGGCGCCGGCAGCGACGCCTGGAGGCGCCGCTACTGCGGGTGGAGCATGAAGTGGGTGCCGTGATAGGTGAGCTCGACGCCATCGCGATCGATGGCAACCACGCGCGCTCCTTCAGGCAGCACATCGCCCTCGTGCACGCGATGCATGTTGATGAGCGCGTAGCGATCCGCCGGCCGCGCCGCATATACGTGCAGGTCCAGTCGCAGGTCCGGCACATCGCCACCCACATCCGACAGGCTCGGCGGACGCGCGCGCCGCGTGGATGAATTCCCGGTCGACGACGATCCGCTGGGCGACACGGCCGGTTCGAAGTCGGCCGGATTATCCCCCGACTGATCGGCCGTGTCGGTCGGGATCGACGGTCCCGCTGTGGTCGCATTGCCCGCGGAAACCGGATTCATGGCGGGCGCCGTGACCGGCGCCGGTGCGGGTGACGATGCGGCCATCGCAGGTGTGGCCGCCGGCGCCGCCGCAGCTGCCGCCGCAGGCGGCGCGGCGACGGGCGCTGCGGCGACCGGTGCAGGTGCTGCCGGACTCGCGCTTGTGGCCGGTTCGGCGCCTGGCGCCGGTCGGCGCAGCTCGAAGGCAATCAGCAGCAGAATGTTGATGGCGAGCAGCGCGCCGATCACGAGCGTCCAGATGGGAAAGCGCCGTCGTGGCTGCGCCACCCGCACTTCAAGCAGCGTCGGGCCGGTCTGCCGCTGTCGCTCGGCCTCGGCTTTCTTGAGCGCGTCGAGGATGAAGGACATCAGCTACCCCGTGTGGAGGCGGTGGCGGCTCGCGACTCGAGCCGCGGCGAATCCGGTCCCGCCAGAGCGGCATCCAGTGCCACCTGGGTTTCGATGCCCGCGATGCCATCGACCGTCAGTCGATTGGCACGCTGGAACTGTTCCACGAGCTGCATGAGATCTCCGTCGAACGCATCGCTATTCGCTGGATTGCTCTCGGCGCCGCGCCAGCGTCCGAGCTGCTCGCGCAGCTGCCGCACCAGTGCGCCGTGCATGCCCTGGCTCAGATCCCGCACGTCCCTGGTCCCTGGCCGCCACACGAGTACAAAGTCGCCAAACCAGTAGCGCGACAGTTCCGCGACGCCGACGGTGGTCGTCTGCGTGCCGATCAGCAGCCGCGCCGTGTCGTCATGCAGTTCCCGCAGCACCACCTGGTAGGCCGCACCGCTGTCATCGTTGAGCATCAGGATGGCGGGTCGATTGAGCAGACGCAACTGCGCGAAGGAACCGCGCTGCACCAGGCAGTGCAGCCCCTGCGTCAGCGCCTGGGTGCAGCCGTCTACCTTGCCGGGCACGTAGTCCGCGTTCCACAGCGCCAGCAATTGGCGGAAGGCGCTGTCACTGTCGGTGCTGTCGTGATCCTGGCCCAGGGTCTGCGCCAGCGTTGGCGCGGCAATGGGACTGGTCGCGACGGTCCGTGCGCTGGCGGCCCCCGCGCCCGCGCCCGGCGCGGCTTTGGTAGCGGATGCTTCCGCGGCCGGTGCCGGTGCCGGTGCCGGTGCCGGTGCTGCGTGATGCGTCGCCTGCACCAGGCCTGGCAGCCATCCACCGGACGCGTAGCGCCACAGCAGCAAGGTGCTGCCCGCGAGTATCACCGCTGCGAGCCCCGACGCCGCGAGCGGCATCCAGCCCGGCATGAAATCGCGCCCGAAGATTTCGGCGCCGGCGCGGCGCACCAGCGATGCGGGTACCTGGTGCAGCTCCTGTGTGTAAGCGCCGAGCATCGCGCGGTCGCACAGGATGTTGATGACACGCGGGATGCCGCCGCTGACGCGATAGATCTCGCGCAGCGATCCGCGCGTGAAGATGTCGGTCGTGGCGCCCGCCACCCTCAGCCGGTGGCGCACATAGGCATAGGTCTCGTCCCGCGAGAGCGGATCGAGGTGAAATCGCGCCGTGATGCGCTGGGCGATCTGGCGCAGATCTTCGCGCGCCAGCAATTTGCGCAGCTCCGGCTGCCCGATCAGGATGATCTGCAGCAGCTTCTGCGTTTCGGTCTCGAGATTGGTCAGCAGACGCACCTGCTCGAGCACGTCGGGCGCGAGGTTCTGGGCTTCATCAACCACCAGCACCACGCGTCGCCCCTGCGCGTGCGCGCGCAACAGGTAGCGGTTCAGCAGGTCGACCAGGCTCTTGTTGTCGGCGCCGGAATTGTCGTCCGCACCGAGGCCGAGTTCCTCGCACAGCGCACGCAGGAATTCGGTCGCCGACAGCCGGGGATTGAGGATCAGCGCGATCTCGGCACTCTTGGGCGCGCGTGCCAGCAGCGAGCGGATGATCGTGGTCTTGCCCGTGCCGACTTCCCCGGTCAGCTGGATGAAGCCACCGGCCTCATTGATGCCGTAGACGAGGTGCGCGAGCGCATCCGCGTGCCGGCCGCTCAAATACAGGTAGCGCGGATCCGGTGTGATCGCGAAGGGCTTTTCCGCCAGCCCGAAGAATTGCAGATACATTCAGACGGAAGCCTGGTTAAGCGCCGGAGGCAGTCCAAATTCGGCGTGCGCCGCCGCTGCTGCTGGCGTCGCGGCTGTCGCGCCAGACATCGAGCCGATTCCGAGCTCGTGCGACTCGAAGTCATCAACGTTGACGATGTCCATGACCTTGCGATCGTACTCGGCCAGGAACAGTGCCTCGTGCTCGCTGAGCACGCCGAGTTCGCGCGCCTGCGTGATCTGCTCGGCAAGATTCAACGCGCTGACGCGGCCGGTCTTGCGGCCCTCGACGCGCAGCTTCTTTTCGATGGACTCAGCCATGGGCGCCATCTCGAGCACGTGCTGCAATGCCGCGAGCACATTGTCGGGGCCGTCGGCGTTGTAGAGCAGGCGGCTGAAGGAATCGCGCGTGGCGGTGTTGTTGAGGACCAGATCCGCCACGCGGCGACCGAGCCGGTCCGCCGGCGCGAAATAAGTCAGGCCGCGCGGAAAGACCAGGACCCGCGCGAGCCAGGCAATCGGGCGATTGGGCAGGTTGCGCAGCACGCTGTGGAGCTGTTCCTGCGCCTGGTACAGCAGCTCGCGGCAGGCCCACTCGACCGCGGGCAGCTCCTCGGGCGGGCTGTCGCGGTTGTCGTGGTGCTTGAGCACCATCGAGGCAAGATACATGGCTGAAAGCACGTCGCCGAGCCGCCCGGAGATGGTCTCCTTCTTCTTCAGGTAACCGCCGAGCGTCAGCATGGCCAGATCAGTGACGAAGGCGAACGAGGCGCTGAAGCGCTCGATGTGCTGGTAATAACGCCGCGTCGCGCCCACATCGGGTGCGCGCCCGAAGCGTGCGAAGGTGATCGCCATCACGAGCGAACGCACGGCGTTCGAGATCGCAAATCCCATATGCGCGAACAGCGCACGATCGAATTCCTTCACGCCGGCCTGGTGATCGGGATTGCGCGCGGCGTTCATCTCCTTGAGCACGAACGGATGGCAGCGAATGGCGCCCTGGCCGAAGATGATCAGGCTGCGCGTGAGGATGTTCGCGCCCTCGACCGTGATCGCGATCGGGATCGACTGATAGCCGCGGCCCAGGTAATTCTTCGGGCCCAGCATGATGCCCTTGCCGCCATGCACGTCCATGGCGTCGTTGCCGACTCGCCGGCCCATCTCGGTAACGTGATATTTGAGGATGGCGGCCGGTACCGCCGGCTTCTCGCCGGCGTCGATGGCAGCCGTCGTGACGCTGCGCGCGGCATCCATGATGTAGGTGAGGCCGACCATGCGCGCGATGACCTGCTCGACGCCTTCGAAACGCCCTACGGGCGTGTTGAACTGGCGACGGATGCGTGCGTAGGCGCCGGTGGCCACGGTTCCTGCCAGCGCGCCGCCGGTCGCATTCGCGGGCAGCGAGATGCAACGGCCTACCGAGAGCTGCTCGACCAGCATGCGCCAGCCGAGCCCGGCCATCTTGAGACCGCCGATGATGCAATCGAGCGGCACGAAGACGTCGCGGCCATGAACCGGTCCATTCTGGAACGGGATATTGAGCGGCAAATGGCGTCGGCCGATCTCGACACCGGGCGTATCGCGCGGAATCAGCGCACAGGTGATGCCGATGTCCGCCTTGTCGCCAATCAGGAGATCGGGGTCGAGCATCCGGAAGGCCAGCCCGACGACGGTCGCGATCGGTGCCAGCGTGATGTAGCGCTTCGAGAAGTTGAGCTTGAGTCCGATGATCTCGCGGCCCTGATAGATGCCGCGGCACACCACGCCCGTGTCGGGGATCGCGGCGGCGTCCGAGCCCACGCGCGGACCGGTCAGCGCGAAACAGGGAATCTCGTCCCCACGGGCCAGGCGCGGCAGGTAGTAATCCTTCTGTTCCTCGGTGCCGTAGTGCACCAGCAGTTCGGCCGGCCCCAGCGAATTCGGGACGGCAACCGTGGAGGCGCAGGTGACGCTGCGCCCGGCCAGCTTCACCAGCACGCAGGAATGCGCGTAGGTCGAAAATTCCAGGCCGCCGTAGCGGCGCGGAATGATCATCGCGAAGAAGCCCTGGGTGCGGAGGTAGTTCCAGACCTCGGGCGGCAGATCGCCGCGGCGATGCGTGATGTCGAAGTCATCCAGCATGCGGCACAGCGTGTTGCACGGCCCGGCCAGGAACGCCTGTTCCTCGGTCGAGAGCTTCGGCGGCGGCGCATCCTGCAGGCGACGCCAGTTGGGATTGCCCGTGAACAGTTCCCCGTCCCACCACACGGTGCCGGCCTCGAGCGCATCGCGCTCGGTATCCGACATCGAGGGCAGCAGCCGCCGGTAGGTCTTCATGAATGGCGCGCTGATCAGCACGATGCGCAGCGGCCGCAGGTTCAGCAGCCAGAACGACAGCAGCATGATCACCAGCAGTCCGAGCCACAGGCCTGGCGGGTTGCCGAAGGCGCCGTAGGCGACCAGCAGTACCGTGAAGGCGATCGTGAAGGACAGCAGCGGCAGACGACGATAGGCGAGATACACCACCGACAGCAGGAACAGAACGGTGATGATCGCGCCGATCATGATTTGCGCGGCGGCAGCAGATCTTTGACGCCGTCACGCTCCTCGTGCAGTTCGGCCTCGGTCTTCGTCATGCGCGCGCGGCTGAAGTCATCGATCGACAGTCCCTGCACGATGGCGTAGTTGCCGCCGGTGCAGGTGACAGGATACGAGTAGATGATGCCTTCCCTGATACCGTAACTGCCGTCTGATGGAATGCCCATGCTGGTCCAGTCGCCGGCCCCCGTGCCCTGCATCCAGGTGCGCACGTGGTCGAATGCCGCAGAGGCGGCCGAGGCCGCGGAGGAGGAGCCGCGCGCCTTGATCACCGTGGCGCCGCGCTGCTGCACGGTGGGGATGAATGATTCCTCGATCCATTTCTGATCCACGAACTCGCGTGCGGGCTTGCCCTTCACGGTCGCGTGACTCAGGTCGGGATATTGAGTGGAAGAGTGATTGCCCCAGATCGTCAGCCTGTGGATGTCATTCACGTGGCTGCCGGTCTTCTCGGCCAGCTGCGAGAGCGCGCGGTTGTGATCCAGCCGCGTCATCGCCGTAAAGCAGCGGGCATCGAGATCGGGCGCGTTGTGACAGGCGATCAGTGCGTTGGTGTTGGCGGGATTGCCCACCACCAGCACGCGCAGCTTGCGATCGGCGACCTCGTTGAGCGCCTTGCCCTGTGCCGAGAAGATCTGCGCATTCGCCAGCAGCAGATCCTTGCGCTCCATGCCCGGACCGCGCGGCCTGGCGCCGACCAGCAGCGCCACGTGACAATCACGGAAGGCCACGCGCGCATCGTCGGTGGCCACGATCTTGTTGAGCGTTGAAAATGCGCAGTCGCCAAGTTCCATCACCACGCCGCCCAAGGTCGGTAACGCCGGGGTGACTTCGAGCAGGTGCAGATTGATCGGCTGATCGGCGCCGAGCATTGCGCCCGAGGCGACGCGGAATGCCAGGGCATAGCCGATCTGTCCGGCAGCTCCCGTGATCGCGACATTGAGCGGTGATTTCATGAAGGCTCCTGGCAAAAAAGAGCGCTGATTCTAGAGAGCTTTGCCTCGGCGGCAACTGCTGCGCGGATGCGGCGCCGATGTGTAGCTTACAGGCAACAGCCCGTCCCTAGAATCCTATACCCATCCCGCGGATCGGTTCACGGCGATCTGGCCGAATTTCGACAAATATGTGGCCATGAAGCGGCTTTCATCCCAGTGGACCTTCTTCTACAAGCGGATGTTCCCGGTCATTTGGTTCGGCTTCATTGCCCTGTTCGTGCTGCTGCCATGGACCAACCGCCGCCAGACCCAGGGGATGCCGCTGCCGGTGTTCATCGTGCCGGTGGTGATGGCCGTTTTCGGCTACCTGCTGTTCCGGCGTCTGCTGTTCGACCTGGTCGATGAGGTTTGGGACGACGGGCACGCGCTCATCGTCCGCAACGGCGGCGTCGAGCAGCGCATTCCACTGCAGACCATCATCAATGTCGGCTTCTCGACCATGACGCGTCCGGAACGCGTGACCCTGCGACTGCGCGAGCCCGGGCCCCTGGGAGCGGATGTGACCTTCATGCCGCCGGCGCGATTCATGCCTTTCACGCGTAATCCGATCATCGATGAGCTGATCGAACGGGTGGACCGCGCGCGTCGCGCGCACTGATCGGCATCCCCGGCCATTCAGACCCACTGTGCCCGATTGAGAAACAGATGCCCCATCGCCGTGGGACGCACGCCGCGGATGCGTTTGGTCGTGACCGACAGCCAATCGTAGAAGTAGGCGGCGATGATGGGCGTTTCATCGAGCAATAATCTTTGAATGCGGCCGGCCGCCTCGCGCTGTGCCGCAGGATCGAGCGCAGCGATGTAGCCGGCGACCAGGCGATCGTATTCGGGATTGCGGAAGTGCGCGGCGTTGAACGTGCCGCGGCTTCCGAGCGTCGCGGTCAGGAAAATATTGGGAACGCCGCGATGTGCGTAGTCCTCGATGCCCAGCTCGGAATCCAGCCAGTCCGATTGTCCGTAGACCGCTCGACCGTAGTAGGCGGACTGCTCCTCGACATTGAGTGACAGCTCGACGCCGATGGCCCGCACCGCATTCTGGATGACGACCGCATAGTCGGGCATCTCGACGAAGCGCTCGGTGGTCAGCGTCGCCTTGAAGCCGCGCGCGCGTCCCGCCGCCTGCAGCAGTTCGGATGCCGCTCGCAGGTCCATTCGGCGCTGGGGCACGGAGGGATCGGTGGCCGCAAACAGCGGCGCGAACGGACTGTCGTTGCCCGCGGTGGCCATGCCGCGGAACAATCCCGTGACCAGGTGCTCGCGATTCAGGCAAAGCGCCATCGCGCGTCGCACGCGCGCGTCGGCAAACGGACCTGTGTCGGTGCGCATGTGCACCTGTTCGTGCGCCGTGGATTTCAATGAGAGGACGTTGAGGCGCCGGTCGGCGAGCAGCGCCTGGCTGCCCTGCACCGGCGCGTGCAGCAGCACGTCGAGCTGCTCGCCCTGCATGGCCAGCACCTGCGCCTGGATGCTGTCATAGAAGATGAATCGGCTGCGGGCGATGGCCGGCGCTGCGCCCCAGTAGCCGTCGTGACGGACGAAAGAGGCGTGCGCCTTGGGGGTGTAGCGCTCCAGCCGATAGGGCCCGGTGCCCATGAAGTCGCGTTCGAAGCCGCCGGCGTAAGCAGCCGGCAGGATGATCGCATTGTAGTTATCAGAGGAAACCAGATAGGGAAAGCTGCCATTGGGTGCGTCGAGGTGAAACTCGACGGTGTAGTCATCGACCGCGCGCGTGCCGCCTTTCGACAGCGCACCGGCGAAAGCCGACAGCGCCACGGAGCCGTTGGCCGGATCGGCGAGGCGCTCCATGGTGGCAACCACGTCGGCCGAGGTCAGGGCGCGGCCATCGTGGAAGCGCACGTCGCGCCGCAGGTTGAAACTCCACACGCTGCCGTCACCATTCGGCCGCCAGCTGGTCGCAAGCCACGGCTGCAGGCGCAGATCCGGATCCGACAGCGCCAGGTACTCACCGGTTTGCGACAGCAGGCAGACACCGCCGGTATCGGCGACCGTCAGGGGATCGATCGAACCGGCCGGTACCGTCATGCCCACCGTGACCGGGCGCGTGACGTCGGCGGCGTTGCCAGCGCCGTCGTCCGAGGCCGCACACGCTGCCGATGGCCACAGTGTCGATGGCAACGCGGCGATCAGCGGTGCTGCAAATCCCAGGACGGCTGCATGGCGCAGCAGCTCGCGCCGGGAAAGCCGGCCGCGGATGAATTCGTCGAGGACGGCGTTTTCGAGCGGATTGGACTGCGCACGCAGCGCATCGAGGCTACGCGCAGACGGGTTCGGTCTTCTTCTCTTCAACAGCAAAAGCCTCGGCCGTGAGCGCTGCGGCCAGGCGGCCGAGCTCGGGACCGAGGATACGGTCTTCGATCAGCGGTGGCACGTAGCTTCGCACTATCGCGGTGAAATCGCGCAGGGCCGGCGGGATCGGCCGATCGGTGACGTGCAGCGCCTGCGAGGCGACTACCGCGAGCATCGCCATCGAAGCATCGAGCAATCGCCCGGCGCGCTCCTCCTTGCTCCAGGCGTGGAACACCGGCGATGCCACATCGTCCTGCCCCTGGCCGGCGTCGCTGCCGTGAATGAAAGTGCGCTGCGCATTGGCTTTAGCGAGTTCGATGTAGCCCGCGGCCGCCATGGGCACATAGCCGATATGGCCGCGGCCGTCGCTCTCGCCGGGCTGGCGGCCGACCACCAGCATGTCGGGGAGCTGCGAGACGCGGCCGTTGAGCAGCTTGGTGCTGTGACGCTCGCACAGCAGGCAGATATCGGCCCAGATGGCTGACAGATCATCCAGCGCCGGGGATGCCATCGAGTTGTGATAACCGCCGGTGCTGATGCAGCGGCCATTCGGATATTCGCTGTCCGGCGGCAGGTACACGGGATTGTCGGAGATCGAGGACAGCGACACGCTGGCTGCATGCTCGGCGGCCACCACCGCGCGATGCGCCGCGCCCAGCACTCGCGGCACGATGCGGTAGCTCACCGGCGCCTGGTAGTGACGCCGTCCATCGCCGGCGCCCACGAGCAGCGCGCGCAGCGCTTGCAGCACCGCGGTTTCATCCGGATCGCCCCAGAGCATTTCGAGCGCCGCATCGTAGTGCTCGAGTGGTGCGCGGAAGGCTTCGATCGAGAGCGCGAAGGTCTGCAGCACGAGTTTCAGGCGCCGCCTCGAGGACAGCGCCGCATCGGCGACCAGCGCCGCGGCGCAGGGTGAGCCATTGATGAGTGAACCGCGCTCCTTGACCTGCAGATCGAAGGAGCGCGACAGGTCGGCGAACAGCGGATAGAGCGCCAGGATCTCGCCTGCGCCGCCCTGGCCCGCGGCCGCGATGGGCGGCAGGGGGCCGCCATCGAGCATCTGCACGACGGCCTCGGCGATGCGCGGGGTCGTTGCCGCATGGCCTTCGATGAAATTCGTCAGTCGCGCCAGCACGATGCCGCGCACGACACGCTCGGGCAGGTAATCGCCGAAGGAAGTCGCGGCAGGGAAGGGTTTGATGCGCGCGTGGCGGTCGCGCTCTTCGGGAGAAAGTCGTTGATTCGCGAGTTCTCCCATCGAGGTCGTGACGCCGTAGATGACGACCGCGGGGTCGTCTTCTATGAGGTTCAGAAAGGAGGTGCGCGCGGCCGTGATGCAGCGCATCGCGGCATCTGAAATCCGGACATTCTCTTTGGCCCATGCCACTCGATAAAACGTCTCGAGCGAGACGTCCCATCGCTTGTCGAGCACCACCGTCATCTGCAAGCTCCGATCTGCGTTACCCGGTGCGCCTGTCGAATGCCCCGGGAGCGCATTTAATCTAATGGATTCATATGCTACGGGATGTTTCTGGCGTCACAGCTCAGGAATTTTCACTAAGGTTATTCAAATTGCTCATAAGCGCTGCAGTACCCGTAAGGTCGGCGGCGCGCGGGAGTTCGGCCACGGGAATGTGGCAGCGGATGGCGTGGTCAGGGCTGGCCTGAATCAGCGGCGGCTCGCTTTCCTCGCAGATCCGGCCGAGCTTGCGCGGGCAGCGCGTCTGGAACACGCACCCTGTCGGCAGGTTCAGCGCGCTGGGTATCTCCCCCTGTAGGCGCACCCGGCCGGCAATGGCGGCGGCCGCCGCCGGGTTGGCCGACAGCAGCGCCTCGGTATAGGGGTGGTGCGGACCGGCAAACACCTGCGCGGTGGGGCCGATCTCGACCACGCGCCCCAGGTAGAGCACCGCGACCCGATCGGCAAGGTAATGGATGACGTTCAGATCGTGCGAGATGAAGAGGTAGCTTACCTGGCTCGAGGCCTGCAGATCGGCCAGCAGGTTCAGGATGGCGGCCTGGACCGATACATCCAGCGCCGAAGTCGGCTCGTCGCAGACCACGAGGCTCGGGCCGCCCGCGAAGGCGCGCGCGATGCTGACGCGTTGCTGCAGGCCGCCGGAGAGCTGTCGCGGCCGATCGCTCAAATGACGCTCGGTCAGGCGCACCGAGGCTGCCAGCTCGCGCAGCCGCGCCTCGCGGCGCCCACGCGGCAGTTTCAACAATCGCAATGAACGCAGGATCAGCCGGCGCACGGTCTGCGATCGATTGAGCGCCAGTCCGGGATTCTGAAACACGATCTGCAGCGCCTTGCGCTGCGCCTGCGTGCGCTGCCCCGACGAGGCGTTCAATGGCTCCCCCGACAGTTCAATGGCGCTGCCCGCATCCGGTGCCGACAGTCCTAGCAGCAGCTTCGCGAGCGAGCTCTTGCCGGAGCCCGATTCGCCCACCAGGCCCAGCGTCTCGCCGGGCCAGAGCTCGATCGTGACCTCGTGCACGGCCTGGAATTCGCGGCCCGCCACCTGGTAGGTCTTGGAGAGATTGCGCGTGCGCAGCAACGGCGTTGCGGCGCGCGGCGGCGGTGACGCTGCGGCCTGCGCTAAGCCGTCGGCATGATGCGGCAGTGCCAGTGCGCGTTCGGGGTAGAAGCAGCGTGCCAGGCGCTCCCCCAATCGGCCGGGCTGCATCGCCGGCGGGGGTGCCCCGTCGCGACAACGGTCGGTGGCATTGCCGCAGCGATCGAGGAACACACACTGGCCCTGGATGGATCCGGGTGTCGGCAGGAATCCCGCAATGGTTTCGAGCCGCCCCCGGCTCTTGCTCTGCCCCAACTTCGGCACACAACGCAGCAATGCGACCGTGTAGGGATGGCGCGGATCGCTTAAGGTTTCATCGGCTGCGCCTTCCTCCACCAGTTCGCCCGCATACAGCACGCCGATGCGATCGCACATGCGGCCGATCACGGCGAGGCTGTGACTGATGAACAGCACCGAGGTTCGAAGCTCGGCGCGCAGACGTTCGATCAGATCCAGCACCTCGGCCTCGACCGTGGCGTCCAGGCCCGTGGTGGGCTCATCGAGAATCAGCAGGGCCGGATTGGCGCTGAGCGCCATCGCGATGATCACTCGCTGCTGCATGCCGCCCGACAGTTCGTGCGGGTAGTTGTGCATGACGCGACCGGGGCCTGGGATCTGCACGCGCGCGAGCATCTCGGCGGCGCGCTCGCGCGCCGCCGCGCCCTTGAGTCCCTCGGTGGCTTCGAACACCTCGGTCATCTGCGGGCCGATGCGCAGCGTCGGATTGAGTGCGCGCGCCGGATCCTGGTAGACCATCGACACGCTGCGCGCGCGCAGCGTGCGCAGTTCGCTGCCCGTGAGGCGCATCAGATCACGCCCATCGACCAGGATGCGGCCCGAGTTGACGCGGCCGTTGCGGGCCAGATATCGAATCGCCGCCAGTGCCACGGTGGACTTGCCGCAGCCGGATTCCCCGACCAGTCCATAAGACTCGCCGGGGCGGATGGCGAGGCTCAGGTCCGTGACCACGCGCCGCTCCCGATGGCCGACACGATAGACGACCTCCAGGTGCTCGATGCGCAGCGCGTCCACCGATGCATCGCCTGGCGCGGCCGGCGACGGTGCTGTGCCCGAAGCGGCGCTCATTGCTCGAACACCCCGTTGAGCCCGTCGGCGACCAGATTGACGCCGATGATGAGCGAGGCGGTGGCACCGGCATCGAACAGCACCGTCCACCAGTAGCTGCCGATCAGGCTGTAGTTCTCGGCGATCGCGATGCCCCAGTCGGCCGATGGCGGCTGGATGCCGAAGCCGATGAAGCTCAATGAGGCCACGAAGAAGATCGCATACCCTAAGCGCACGGTCATCTCGACGATGGCCACCGGCAGTACGTTGGGCAATACCTCGATGAAGATGATCGACAACGGCCCATCACCGCGCAGGCGCGCTGCGGCGACGTAATCCAGATCCACCTCGTTGAGCGTGGCGGCGCGGACCGTGCGCGCGATCAGCGGCGTGAACACGAAGCCGATGACGAGCACGACGGTCGCATTCGACGTGCCCACCGCGGCCAGCATCATGAGCGCGACGATGACCAGCGGCAGTGCCTGCAACGCCTCGATGATGCGGCTCACAATGTCGTCGAGCACACCGCGCACGGTGCCGATCACCAGCCCGAGCGCGGTGCCGAGGAGAGTCCCCAGCAGCGTCGCCAGCGGCGCCACGATCAGAATGTCGCGCGCACCGATGATCATGCGCGAGAACACGTCGCGCCCGAGCTGGTCGGTGCCGAACCAGTGCGCGCCGGATGGCGGTGCCAGCGTCGAAAGCAGATCGTCCGCATACGGATCGAGCGGCGTCATGTGCCGGCCGAACATTGCGCAGGCGATCCAGAAGAGCAGGATGCCGGTTCCGGTCATCAGCGTGCGCGAGCGCAGCGCCAGGCGCAGCTTTTCAGCGAGGGCCTGGTTCATGTCCTACCTGCGCGCAGGCGTGGGTTGAGCGCCGCGCTCAGCAGATCGGCGAGCACCGAGGCGATGGCGTAAATGGCGCCGACCGTCAGCACCCCGGCCTCGAGCATGGGGAAGTCCTTGGCCTTGGCTGCCGTATAGATGAGCGCGCCGATGCCGCGATAGTGGAACAGCGTCTCGACCACGACCAGGCCGCCGACCAGGTAGCCGATCAGGCTGGCGGTCACCGTGATGGTGGGCAGCAGCGCGTTGCGCAGTACGTGACGCCGCAGCACCGTCGGCCAGGACAGTCCCTTGAGGATGGCGGTGCGGGTGTAGTCGGCGTTCAGCGCCTCGATGGTGCCGACGCGCGCGACGCGCGCGATATAGCCAAAGAAGATCAGCACCGGCGGCAGCGCCGGCAGCAGCAGGTAGCGGATCTGGGTCAGCGCGCCGGCGCCTTCGGGCCAGTCGGCCGACATCGGCAGCCAGCGCAACCAGACGCCGAAGATCAGGATCAGCACGATCGAGGAGATGAATTCCGGCACGATGCCGAGCGACTGTCCCAGCAGCACGATGCCGCGATCGGCCCATCGCCCGGCGCGCAACGCGGCGTATACGCCGCCCGCGATGCCCAGCGGCACCACCAGCGCGAAGGCCAGCGCGGCGAGTTTGAGCGAGTTGCGCAGGGCATCGGCTACGAAGGGTGCCACCGGGGCGCGAAACGTGAAGGAGCGGCCCATGTCGCCGCTCACGAAGTGGGTGATCCAATCCCAGTACTGCACGGGCAGCGGCCGGTCCACGCCTATCTGGTGATTGAAAGCGGCCACCGATCGGGCATCGGCCAGCGGTCCGAGCACGGCGCGTCCGACATCGCCGGGCAGCAGCTGCCCACCCAGGAATACCAGCAGCGACAGGATGGCGAGCGTGATGAGCGACAGGAGGGCGCGCTTCATCAGGAATTTGAGAATCACCTTGAACCCAGTATAGCAACGCAAGCGCGCGGCGCTGCCCGCTGGACAGGCTATGCTATGCGCTCGGAGGAACCGGTCGCCTTGTTTCAACCCAGACTGGAAATGCGCCACCTGCGCATGCTGCAGGCCATGGCGCGCACCGGCAGCGTCACGCGCGCCGCCGCGATGCTTGGGCTCACCCAGTCCGCGTTGAGCCACCAGATTCGCGAAGCCGAGCGCCGCCTGGGGCTCGATCTGTTCGTGCAGCGGGACCGGCGCATGCAGCTCACGCCGGTCGCCGTTTCCCTGAGCGAAGAAGCCGGCCGCATCCTCACGCAGCTCGAGCGGCTCGAGAAGCAGATCGCGCGCGACCGCGGGGTCATGCGCCACATCGTCCGCATCGGCTGCGGCGCCTACAGCGGCTATCGCTGGTTGCCGCGCTTTCTGCGGGTCTTCCAGCAGGGCGCAGCCGACATCGATATCGAAGTCGTCGCCGATGCCACGCAGCGCCCGCTGCAGGCGCTGCTCGACCGGGATATCGACGTCGCCGTCACCTCGGCGACACCCGACAAGGCCACGACGCGCTCACTCAAGCTGTTTCGCGACGAACTGGTCCTGATCATGGCCCCCGATCATCCGCTCGCCAAGCGCGAGGTCGTGGTGGCGCAGGATCTCTCGGACCAGGTGTACATCTCCTACAGCGCCATCGCCGAGAAAGGGCATGAGTTCGATCGCTTCATGAAGCCCGCGCAGGTCTCTTATCGCAGCATGCTGCGCGTCGAGCTGACCGAGGCGATCGTCGAGCTCGTGATCGGCGGTTTCGGCATCAGCATCCTGTCGCGCTGGGCGGTTGCTCACTACCTGCGCAGCGGCGCGCTTAGCTACGCGCGCGTCACGCGACGGGGTCTGCACGTCAACTGGTACGCGGCGACACGCAAATCGGAGCCCGATGACGGCGGCGCCTGGCGCATGGCGACGGCGCTGAAGAGCTGGTGCGATCACCACCCGCACAGCTTCGCGCACGAGTTGCCCAATCACACCGACGGGCCCGTGCCCGGCTGATGGCATCCGCCGGCATGTTCATCACGGCGCAGCGCAGCGCGGACCAGCTGAGCCTTACGCTGCAGGGCGAATGGCGCGCCACCCTGGTAGAGTCGATCGAAGCGGAGCTTGCGGCCGTCGACTTCACCGGTGCCCGAAGCGCCCGCCTCGATGCGGGCAGCTCGAGCCTGGATCTGTCGGGCGCCTGGCTGCTGCACGATTTCCTCGATCGCGCGCGCAAGGCCGGCCTCGACCCGCGATTCGAGGGTGCGGCGCCATCGGCCCTGGCGCTGGTGGAGCGCACCTATTCGGGCGAGATTCCCTCACGCGTCGACGACGATGATGAATGGCTCAACCCGGAGCGCGCGGTCGAAGGGATCGGCCGGCGCGCGGTGCGCACCTGGTATGGACTGCTGGCGGCGCTCGAATTTGCCGGCCGCGTCTGCATCGCACTGATGCGGGCACTCGTCAGCCTGCACCGGCTGCGGCCCACCGCGGTCGCGCGCCACCTCTACGATACCGGCATCACCGCGGTGCCGATCGTGTCGCTGGTCGGTTTCCTGATCAGCGTGATCCTGGCCTACATGGGCGCGCAGGAGCTCGGCAAGTTCGGTGCCGACATCTTCGTGGTCGACCTGGTCACCGTGGGGGTGCTGCGCGAGCTGGGCGTGCTGCTCACGGCCATCATCGTCGCGGGCCGCTCCGGCAGCGCGTTTGCGGCCGAGATCGGCGCCATGCAGCTGAATGAGGAGGTGGACGCGCTGCGTGCCATCGGCGTCGATCCGATCGAGGTCCTGGTCGTGCCGCGCGTGCTGGCGATGCTGATTGCACTGCCACTGCTGACCGTCGCGGCCGACCTCATCGGCCTGGTCGGCGGCGGACTGCTCTGTCACGAGCTGCTGGACATGCCGCTGGTGCAGTACCTGAACCGGGTCCAGAGCACGATTTCCGACACCACGTTCTGGGTGGGCCTCATCAAGGCGCCGGTGTTCGCAGTGCTGATCGCCGGTGCCGGCTGCGCCTGCGGCATGCGTGTGCGCGGATCCTCACGCGAGCTCGGGCGGCTGACCACACTCGCCGTAGTGGCCTCCATCTTCAGCGTGATTGTCGCCGATGCGCTGTTTGCCGTGGTCTTCATGAAGCTGGAGATCTGATGGCCGCCCTGCTCGAAGTCCAAGGCATCGTGACGCGCTTCGGTGCCCAGACCGTGCATGCGGGACTCGACATGCGGGTCGAGTCGGGCGAGGTGTTCGGCGTCATCGGCGGGTCCGGCACGGGGAAATCGGTGCTGCTGCGCACGATTCTGGGGCTGCGTCGCCCCGATGCCGGCAGCGTGCGCTTCCTGGGCCGGGAACTGACGCAGCTGCACGGTGCGGAGCTGTACGAGCTTAAAGCCAGCTACGGCGTGACCTTTCAGGAGGGCGCCCTGTTCAGCGCCCTGACCGTGCAGCAGAACGTGCAGGTGCCCATGATCGAGCACCTGGACCTGTCCCCGCGAACGCTCGATGAACTGGCGCTGCTGAAGATCAGACTGGTCGGACTGCCGCTGGATGCCGCACTGAAATACCCCTCGCAGCTCTCCGGCGGCATGATCAAACGCGCGGCGCTCGCGCGCGCGCTGGCGCTCGATCCGCTGCTGCTGTTCCTGGATGAGCCGACCACCGGGCTCGACCCGATCAGCGCGGCGGCGTTCGACGACCTGTTGATTTACCTGCAGCGCCAGTTGAAGCTCACGGTAGTGATGATTACCCACGACCTGGATACGATCTTCCGCACCTGCAGCCGGGTCGGCGTCATCGTCGATGGCCGCATGATCAGCGACACGCTCTCGGGCATCGTCAGGAACCCGAACCCCTGGATACAGGCCTATTTCGGGGGTGACCGCGCCCGCGCGCGCGTGGCTGCACTCGGGGAGTCCGCCCATGGAGCGTGAGGCCAACTACGTTGCGGTCGGCGTCTTCGTGCTGCTGCTGCTCGTGATGGGCGTGCTGTTCGTTTACTGGTACGCCGACAGCCATCAGCATCGCGACTTCGTGCGCTACGAGGTCTACTTCGACGGTTCGGTGAGCGGCCTCATGGAAGGCGGTCCCGTGCGCTACCTCGGCGTCGACGTCGGCCGCGTGCAGCGCATTCGCATCGATCCGCGCACCGACAATCGTGTGCAGGTCGTGGCCGACATCGACTCCACCACCCCGGTATCAGACCGCACGCTGGCTCAACTATCGCTGCAGGGCATAACGGGGCTGCTCTTCATCGATCTGCAGCAGGAACGGGACGAGGAGAGCGGGCGCCACATCCTCGCCGCCGTGCCGAGCGAACGTTACCCTGTCATCCGCTCGTCGCACTCGGACTTCGACCAGTTCCTGAGCAGCCTGCCGAACCTGACCTCCCGTCTGAACGATCTGTTCGACCACACCTCGCGCCTGCTGTCCGATAACAACGTCCGCACGGTGACTCGTCTGATCGATAACCTCGACCAGGCAGCCGCGCGGCTGCCCGCCGCCACGCGGGATCTGAATAATCTGCTCGGCGATCTGCGCACGACCGTGGCCTCGGCGCGGGGACTCCTTGACGATCTGCACGGCACCACGCGCACGGGCAGCGTGGATTTCCTGGCAGCGGTACAGAAACTGCGCATGACCAGTGACAATCTTGCCGCCACGACCTCCACGCTGAACGCCTTCGCTGCCGAGAATCGTGCCGAACTCTCCGGCTTCGTGGCCGTGGGATTGCCGCAGTTCGAGGCGCTGCTGCGCGATACGCGCACCGCCGCGCAGCAGATCACAGAGCTGTCGCGGAATCTCAATGAGAACCCCTCGATTCTGATCTATCAGCCGCCCGCCGCGGGCATGGTGATACCGCCGTGAAACTGCCGCGGATACACGTCCGGACGCTGGCGCTGGGAATGTTGCCGGCGCTGTCCCTGCTGTCCCTGCTGTCCGGCTGTTTCAGCGGTCTGAACAGCAAGGCGCCGCCCGAGCAGCGATACCTGCTGCGAGCGGAAATCGCGAAGCCGTCTACTGCCGCCCAGGGCGCCGGAACCGTACAGGTGCTCCGGCCCAGCGCATCGCCGGGACTGATGGGCTCGCGCATCGCCGTGATGCGACCCGGCGCGCGCATCGACTACTACGCCAACGCGCGTTGGGTCGAGGAAGCGCCGGCGCTGCTGCAGTCGCAAATCATCGATGCGCTGCGCACGGGCGGCCGTTTTGCGACCGTCGAATCGGATACCGAGCCGTTTGCGGCGCGATACCTGCTCAGTGTCGACATCGTCAACTTTCAGGCTCAGTACAGCGATGCCGGTGCACCTACCGTTTTCGTGACGCTCAACTGCACGTTCGGCCGTCGCACCGACCGCAGCGTCATCGTCAGCTTTGCTGCCCAGGGCAGCGCACACGCATCGGCAGATCACCTCGAGGCTGTCGTGGCCGCCTTCGCGACCGCGACCTCGCAGGCCATGCAGCAGATCGCCGAGAGCATCGCGCCACCGGCCGAGGACGGCGCAAAGCATTGACTGGATGCCCCTCCGGAATAGTGCTTATTCCGGATCGGGCTTTGAAGCGGCGAAAAAGTGCGCCCTATACTGCGGAAAACAGGACGCGCTGGAACTTCCATGGCCGATGATCTGGAGCATTGGAGCTGCTACACCACCTCGCCCGAGCGCTCGCTGGAGATCTTCGAGGAATCGAGAAACAAGTGCCCGATGGCGCACAGCAACGAGCACGAGGGCTTCTACCTGCTGCTCAACTATGCGGACGTCAGGTGCGCCATGGGAGACTACAAGACCTATTCGTCCCAGCCCCAGGTGCTGCGTCCAATGTTGCCGCGCAAGCCCATCCCGGCTCTCGAGATGGACCCACCGCGACACAAAGCCTGGCGAGAGCTGTTTAACAGGGCGATTACACCGAGGACAGCCGAGAGGATGGAGTCATTCGTTCGAGACGACATCAATCGTCACATTGACGACTTCATCGAAAGAGGTTCCTGCGACATCGTCGCCGAGCTGGCGGAGCCCGTGCCCGCCGAGACTATCTGCCGGCTCGTGGGCGTGGACGACGCGCTCGTTCCGCCAATTCGCAAGGCGGCAATAGAAATGTTTGCCGCGCAGGGCAATCCGGAGGAGTTTGGCCGAAAACAAGCCGCATTCGCGGCGCTGACCGTGGCAGAGGTG
>Ga0302320_10002099_pt1 | contig 47458 bp, 42 predicted proteins | sample Bog_T0_3_FD_202130 | JGI IMG/M metagenome (GOLD analysis project Ga0302320, IMG submission 202130) | Peat permafrost microbial communities from Stordalen Mire near Abisko, Sweden - Bog_T0_3 | ecosystem: Environmental > Terrestrial > Soil > Wetlands > Peat | place: Sweden: Abisko, Stordalen Mire... | reverse complement strand
AGCCACACCTCCACGATCTGGCCGTCTTTGGCGATCCGTTCGGTGTGGTAGGGCTCCAAAACCTCCGCCCGGGCAAGCTGCTTCACCATGGTCAGCGATGCCTCCTGCTGGCCCTCCGGGATCAGGTCACGGATGTTCATCGAGAGCGCCTCGACTTCACTCCAGCCGTACATCCGCTTGGCCGCCGGGTTCCAGGCCAAAATACGCCCATCCAAGCCCTGCACCAGAACGGCATCGTGCGTATCTCGCACCACAACGGCCAGGCGGCGCAGGGCCTCGGATTCCCGCAACGCCACCTGCGCACTTCTCATCTCGGTAATCTCCGTGAAGGTGATCACGGCGCCTTCAATCACGTTCTCCAGGGTGCGATAGGGCCGGATGCGCAGCAGATACCAGTCGCCCGCCTTGGTTTGCAATTCCACCTCTTTGGGAACCAGGGTGTCCAGGACGGCCTTCACGTCTTCCACCAGGCGGTCGTAGCCAGCCAGGTTGGAAACGATGTGTCCCACCGGCCGTCCCACGTCGGTCAGGATCAGGTTGATCACCTGGGTCACAGCGGGAGTAAATCGTTGGATGCGTAGTTGATGGTCCACGAAGACGGTGCCGATGCCTGTGCCGGCCAACAGGTTGTTCATGTCATTGTTGGCCCGGGACAAATCGGCCACCTTCTGTTGCAGCTCGGCATTGACCGTGGCCAACTCTTCGTTGACCGATTGCAGTTCCTCCTTGGACGTTTCCAGCTCCTCGTTGGTGGATTGCAGTTCCTCGTTGACCGACTGCATCTCCTCGTTGGACGATTTCAGCTCTTCGTTGGAGGTTTCCAATTCCTCGTTCGTGGTCTGGAGGTATTCCTCCTTGGCGCGCAGCTCCTGCTTGAGTGCCACGATCCGTGCGTCGACGTCCACCGCGCCGGCGCCTCGCCCCGACTCCACGGCGACGGTCTGTTCCGGCAGCGGCTGCGCTGCCTGCGGCGTTTCCTCAAGGATGACCAGAAACAGGGCCGACTCGGCGGCTACATCGGGGCCTTTCGTCACCGGCCGGACCGTCAGATCGACCGAGGTGAAGTCGCCGTTGGTCTTAACCCGCAATCCCGGGTGACGCACCGGCTCCCTGGTAGCCACAGCTTTGTGCAGGGCAATGGTTAAATCATGCCGCAGCCCCTCGCGGGCCATCTTCAGGATATTCACGCCGGCCTCGCCCGGGGCCGGTTCCAAATACAGCCCGGTGCGACCGTGGAGGTAGAGGATTTCGCCATGCTGGTTGATCAGCGCACCGACTGGGGCGTACTGTTGCAGCAGTGCCCGTTCGGTCAGCTCGCGCAGGCGGAACTTGCTGTCGCCGGAAGCCTTCGCGGAGGGCCGTGAAGCGGCCCCACCTTCCGACCTGGACGGCAGATATTCCCCGGGGGCCGGGCGACGTGCGGCGGAACCGTTCTCTTTGCGCTGATATAGCCTTGACTTGCGGTCCATCGCGGCAAACAGGTCGGCGAACTCGCCTACGGTCTCCGAGGTTCCCAGGAAAAGCACGCCACCCGGGTTCAGCGCGTAGTGGAACAGGGGGATGAGCTTCTTTTGCAGTTCCCCGCCCATGTAGATCAACAGGTTGCGACAACTGATCAGGTCGAGTTTGGAAAACGGCGGATCTTTGATCACGTCCTGCTCGGAAAACACCAGCATATCGCGGAGGTTCTTGTGGACGCGATAGGCCGTGCCGTCCGGTTCCTGCACGAAGAACCGTGCCAGTCGTTCCGACGAAATGTCGCCGGCAATGCTGGCGGGATAGAGGCCGGTGCGGGCCTGTTCGATAGCCTGGCGATCAATATCCGTGGCAAACACCTGCACCTTGAAACTCTGCTTCAGCAAATCCATGTGTTCCTGAAGCAGGATGGCGATGGAATAGGCCTCGTCGCCGGTGGAACAGCCGGGCACCCAGACGCGAATTACTGCACCCGTGTCCTTTCCGGCAAGAAGTTGCGGGATGACCTGTTCCTTTAGCGCGGTAAACGTCTCCGGGTCGCGGAAGAAATTGGTAACGCCGATCAATAGATCGTGAAACAGGGCCTCCACTTCGGGCGGATTGTTCTGCAAGTGGCGGACGTACTCACCCAACCGTTCAATCTGGTGGACGGCCATGCGCCGTTCCACGCGGCGACTAATGGTGTTCTGCTTGTACTGCGAAAAGTCGTGGCCGGTCTGGGCGCGCAGCAGGATGAAGACCTTTTTCATCGCGTCATCGGATTTGGGAGCCGGGGGCGAGACCGGCCGAAGTGTCTTACCAAATGCGTGGGTGGCGTAAGCGATGAGCTGAGCTGGCATCTCGGCCGGTGGCAGCACGTAATCCACCAACCCTGTGGCGATAGCACTGCGCGGCATACCGTCGTATTCGGTGGATTCGACATTTTGCGCCATCACCATACCGCCTTCGCCCTTGACCGCCCGCACGCCCATCGCACCGTCGCTGCCGGTGCCGGAGAGCACGATACAGATAGCCCGCTCGTGTTGGTCCTGGGCCAGAGAGCGGAAGAAGAAGTCAATCGGCAGGCGATGGCCGCGCGGTGCGGTCGGTTCCAGCAACTGGAGCGTGCCGTCCAGAAAGGCCATGTCGCGGTCGGGCGGGATGATGTAGACGCAGTTGGGCCTGACCGCCATGCCATCCTCAACCTCGAAGACCTGCATGCGGGTATAGCGTTTGACCAAGTCGGTGAGGATGCTCTTGTGGTCCGGGGCCAGGTGCTGTACCAGGACAAAGGCCATGCCGGGATCGGTCTCGGCGGGCATGCCGGAAAAGAATGCCTCAAACGCCGCCAACCCCCCGGCCGATGCGCCGATGCCGACGATGGGGAAGCTCGCCTTCGGGCGGACTACCAAGTCTGTCCCAGGGGCTGGCTCCGCCTCCAACGGGGGCTTAGCTGGCACGTCCGGCTCTGCATTGTGAGGCGTTGGGGACTCTGGCTTCGGGCTAGGTTTCACTTTCTTTCTGGTCACCGTATTCCTCCAGCGTACAACCCAAGGCGTATCCCATTACCCGTAAGTTTAGCCGTTTCAGGCCCGTTTCATAGCGGTGGAAGAAAGCGTGACGGCGGGTGGGTGAGAAACAGACCATCCCATACCTACGCGATTCTGCTGCGTTGGTACCGCCGATAGGCTCTCTTCGTCAAGTCACCCTTGGGCCTCGTGCACTGCCGCTCGGACAATCCCCCGGAGCATCCCGGCAAAGACCAGTCGGTGCAGCGGGTAAAGCGCGTACCAATATGCCAGCCCGCTGAGCCCCACGGGATCGAAGATCGCTGTTTGACGGACTGTGGTGCCGTTGGCGGTGGGACTGACCTCGAACTCCAGCCACGCCCGGCCCGGCAGCTTCATCTCCGCCGCCAACCTCAGCCTGCGACTGGGTTCGATGGTTTCGACTCGCCAGAAGTCCACGGCATCGCCCACCAGCAGATCCACAGGGTCCCGTCGCCCACGACGGAGGCCGACGCCACCGACTAGCAGGTCGAGCCACCCCCGCAGCTTCCACAGGAAGTTGCCGTAGTACCAGCCGGTCGCGCCGCCGATCCGCTGGATAGGCACAAAGGCAGCTTCGGGTGGAACCTCGATCTCGGCTGTCCGCGAATCGACGATCCGCGTGCCAAACCGCACACCGCCCCAACTTCTCATCGGGCCACCGGAAGAGAACGCATCCGACCATCGCGTGGCGGCCATTTCACGGTCCTCGTTGGCCATCGCCCGTTGGATGGCTTCCCGCAGAGGTCGAGGTCGCAGCGGGAACATGTCCCGGGCCGAGGGATCGGAGATCACGGTGGGGTTACGCAGGCTTTCGACCAACTTACGGCCCACCCGGGCGTAGACGGGCGTGACCAGCCCCAGCCAAAGGCTCGACAGGTAGGGCGTCAGCAGCGGCACGGAGATCATCAGTCGCCGCAGTCCACGCTGCCGAGCGTACTCCCGCATGATGTCGCCGTAGGAGACCTGATCCGGCCCGCCGATCTCGAACACTCGGCTTTCGCCTTCCGGCAACTCCATGGCCGCCAGCAGGTAATCCAGCACATCTTCGATGGCGATAGGTTGAGCGGGCGTGGAGACCCATCGCGGGCAGATCATCACCGGGAGCCGCTCGGTCAACGCCCGAATCATCTCGAACGACAGGCTGCCGGAGCCGATGATGATCGAGGCCCGCAGTTCGATGACCTGGATGCCGGAGGATCGCAGCACCTGGCCCGTCTCCTGGCGGCTTCGAAGGTGGGGCGAAAGGGCGTGCTCCGGGTTCCCCAAGCCGCCGAGGTAGATGATTCGCCCGACGCCTGCGGCACGGGCGGCCAATGCGAAGTTGGCGGCGGCTTGCCGGTCATCCTGCTCGAAGTCCTGCCTGGTTCCCAGGGAGTGGATCAGATAGTAGGCCGTGTGAACGCCTTGCATGGCCGTTGCCAGCGAATCGGGGGCCAGTACGTCGCCCTCTACTACCTCGGTCGTCGACGCCACACGGGACCGCAATCGTTCCGGCTGCCGACAGAGGCACCGCACTTGCAGACCGCGTTGCTCCAGGAGCGGCAAGAGCCGGCCGCCGATGTAGCCAGTACCGCCAGTCAGCAGAATCAGAGGGTATTTATCGGCCATCGGTTAGCATAACGGTAGTCTGTCTCTCTTGCCTTGCCACGACGGGACTTTCCTGACTGAGACAGACGCGGGTGTCGCGATTGGCGATCACACTGTACAACCCCTCGTATCATTGTCTATTCAATGTCTTGGTCGGCGAGAAGCAAACGCTCTGCTCCGCAACGCCGTCCCGGAACTCCAAGGCGCACCGCACGATAAGCGATTGATCCTGGCCGTCTTTGACCAGCCACAGCCCACGAGGATTGGTAGCTCGCAGGCCGGGCGGAACGAGCAGGAAGATGTTGCCGCACTCGCCGCGCGGGCGCCGCGCGCGGAAGTGGAGCGTCATCTTGGCGGCATCCCAGTGGCAATCCTCGATCTCGGCCTGTCCCTGGCGGACGTGCATGTCGGTGGCCATCAACCATGGATGGGACCGTTGACGCACCAGTCGCACGAGTTTCACGCCTCGGGGTGCAGCGATCATGCGAAGCGTGCCCCGGCAGATTCCCTCGTAGCGTTCATTCCAGAAATCCCATACCACGTATCCGGCTTTCGGATCGAGTCCTAGTCGCTTCAGGTCCACTGTGCTTTCACGTGGCACGGCTTCATAGTTGAACAAGGCCAGGAGATCCCAGCGATCCCAGTCGCGTTGGATCGGCAGATGGAAGAGTTTTGGATAGTCCGGCTCGGGACAATCGAACAAGTCGAGGGCGCGCGCGGCCTCGGGCAGACGCGGCAAACATTTCTTCACCAGAGCCAAGCGGTCCTCGGCCATCCGATCCACATCATCGCCCAGCATCATCGGTCCGCCGTTGATGCCGAAGATCGTCGCAGTGATCTGGGCTTCGTTTACCGGACAGGGCTTGTCGAGCGTCATGACGTTCCCCGTGTCGGCCAGGAAAAACTTGCGGTGCAGGAATCCCATGGTCGCCAGGGTATCGGTGGCAGTGCGATGCGAGGTCCAATGTTCCGCCCGATTGATGACAAAGGTCGCCGGATAGAAATATGAGTCCGGTGCCAACGGGCGTCCTTCGCCGTAGTCGCTTCCCAACCGGCAACCGTCGACCAGGCCGATGCTCTGGAACGTCGGGCCGGACGAGGCCAGAATGTACGTGTCCTTGCCCGCCGCCTCCCGCACAAGTCTCAGGCCAGCGCGGTAGACTTCAGGGCCGGAAATCAGGTTACGCTGATGGTAGTCGTCGTAAAGAAACCGGCCGGGCGTGGAACCGCCGATGCTCTCCAGGAAGTCGATCATGTAATATCGCACACCCCAGCGGTAATAAGTACCGAGCACCTCACGCAGAAAGCCTTGAGTCTTGGGGTGAGTCGGGTCGAGTACATACATCCCGGGGCGTTTCTCGGGCGGCAGCGAGGCCCCAATTCCATACGGCCACCGATTGGCGACCAGCAGAGGCTGACCGTCACGCTGCAAGAGTGAATCCTTCAGATCATGCAACTGCTGGGGATCGGCGTGCGTACACAACCAGAACGCCCCCATCCACAAGCCGAGCTTGAAGCCTTGTCGCCGCAACTCCTGGGCGAGGCGATCCGGCGGCGTGGGGAAGTTCGCGGCGTTCCAATGGAGCCAGTTCCCCGGAAGCACGTCCTTGAGGTTGCCCAGACTCACCCAGATGTACTCCACGTCGAACCCTGCAAGACGCCGGGAAATGGCGGAAGCGTTGCGCCGCACAACTTCCTCATATCTCTCAACGGTGAATGGATCGACCCACGACCACCCGACCCATCCGGTGGGGATCTTCGGCCAGATACGCGGCTGGTACTGGGCAGCCGCCGCGTCAGCCCAGGTTGCTAAGGCTTCGTGAGGGTCACGAGCGAAGCACACCATCAGCTTTTCGCTCTTAACGCTCTGCTCTGCCGTCAGTTCGTACCCTTGGAAATCGCAGTAGGCGCGAAGTTCGATGCCGCCAAGTGCTTTCGACCATACCATCTGGTGCTCGGTGTTCACGCGGTCGAACGTGAGAAATCCCAAGAGGACAGCGGCCTGGGAAGTGGGATTGAAGAGCGGTACGATGGTCTTGCTCGTCAGCATGCCCTTCATCTCGGAGACCCGGTAGACACGATTCCGCGCCGCGACTCCAGACGCGACCATTGCGACTGTCCTTTCCGGCCGGTCGCCCAGCAGAAGCCTTGAAGGTCCGTTTCCGACCTCCAGCAGGCGACACTTGCCCAGCTTCAGAGGTGTGGTGCCCCTGTTCCGAATCACTGAGCTGATCGTAGCCATGGTGCCGTCATTGGAAAGCACGAACTCGACACAGCACTCCAGCCTCGGTGCGTCGAACTCGTACTGGGCTGTGACGCGCTGCCCCCGATCCACGTGGCCGGACGCCTGGCCGCTCCATGTTGCCTTCCGTGCCGAGGCCGCCCAGAGGGTCTGATTTCCCACGTCCAGGCCAAGTCGAGCTTCAACGAGCGTGCCGGTATCCGGCGCCATGGCGACCACGTCGAAGCTCCCCGTCTTAGGATGAACCACTACGGCAACTTGCCCCGCGCGGACTCCGGGGGCACAAGCCAAGATGACAGCCGCGATCAAGAGATTTCTTTTGTGCATGTCCATCCCCTCGCCACTCGCCCAGACGATGCTAGCTGTCGAACACGTTGGCCGATGCAATCGGGGCCAGGAAGGCCACTACGCCGACAAGGCCCATATTCATGGTTCTCATGATTCGAGGCTCTCTTGGATGGCCGACTGACAGCGGTTCCCAGGATCAGAATACCACCCTTCGAGGCAGCATTCCATCGCGGCGGCCCAGTCGCGTAAATACGACTGCCTGTATAGGCTAGTGTTTCACCGTCCTCGGCCGCTCAGGGAAAACTGCCGACTAGCCGCTTCAAAGGGCAAAAAGCCTTTCAAGGTCTTCTCAGCTCGGACGTGGTACGGTTCCTGTCCGCGCGTGACTCGCTCCGCCTCCCGGAGATAGCCCATCACCCGCTGCACGACGGACGGTGGGTAAGTGTCAACCCAGCAGATGCTCCAGTCCCAGCGAAAGTCGGGCGATCCCTTGGTAACAGGGGCGGCATAGGCCTTTTCCATGGCCTCGTAGAACCGTTCCACCCATGGGCCGGCAGGGCCATAGAACTGCCCGTAGAACTCCTTGAGGATCTGATCCACATTCTGGTCGACGTTCCACATCAGCCTGGTGGCGACGTACACGTTGAGCGAGTCGAACAGCCAGTCCTCCCACCGATTGGAACTATGTCCCTCAGCGTCGATGTTTTCCAGTTCGATGGCGCGCCCCTTGATTCGTCCCCGATCCAAGAGGAACCATTCCTGGATCGCGTGCGGCAAGATGGCCGGCGCCCCATGCACTCCCTTGTGGTGGCGCGCGAGCCAGTAATCCCACAGGTACAAATTGGCGGCCTTGCGAGACCATTGCCCAATCCAGTCCACGTATTCCACTTTTGACTCGGCCCTCCACATCAGGTTCGGGAAATAACGGCCGGCACAGAGCGTAACGGCCACATTGGGTTCCAAGTGGAAGGCGGGAACTTGCGAGTATTCGGAATACGCACAGCAGGTAATGAAGCGGTCGGGGTGCGTCTTTCGCACTTCGGCTGCCGCACGGTTGACAAAAGTCCACACCGCTTCGCTGTACTTCCCCCGGGTACCTTGGGACGGTCGGACGGCCGCTTGGCATTCGGCGCATTGGCAATACCCCAAGCCGAAGCTGTCTGCCGGCATCACCGGCTGGTAACACGACCACGGCCACTGCTCGAAAGCCGCACGCTTGTCCGCAATGACCTGTTCCAACACGGCGGCATTGCTCAGACAGACGTAACCGTGGTCATCGTCCACTGCCCGGCGCCCGTCGCGCTGGAGGGCAAAATACTCCGGGTGGCTCTTGCCGAATCTCTTGGGCCAGCCGTTGAACGAGTGCATGCCAATCGGATCGCCGGCCACGCTTCCCCACCGCAATCGCCGCCACCAGCGGCAGACGTCTTTGGCCGAGAAATCCTTGTCGGCCGGGTTGGAGTACCAGAAGAACCGCGTCTGGTAGCTGGGCTGTCCTTGCCACCGCACGTTGTTCACCACGACATCCGTGTGCTGCGGCGCGACGAGACCCAATTCCCCCGGCCAGTACCAGCGAACCCCAAGTATCCGCTCCAGGAACTCATAGCTGGCGTAGAGTGTGCCGAAGGCTGCGAGTGTCTTGTCGTCCGGGTTGAGGTTGTCGGTGTTATCACCGCCACTGATCACCAGGGATGAGCCGACTTGCCAAACTACCCAACTATCGGGCGCAAGGAATGCTGGGGCCAAGCCCAGGCCGGTAGTTAGCCGGGTTTGGCCAAGATGGATTACCGCTCCTTTCACGGGCTGCTCGTCGGTCGCTACCGGGAGCCTCGCACCCGTGCACCGATACAGATGGTCGTTCAACTCCTGGATCGCGAATTTCACCGTGCGTGTCGGTTCCTTGGCTGTGATAATCGTTGCCGCCGGCTTGCCTCCAACAATCAAGACCAACAGTTGACTGGCTTTGGCAGGAATCCCGGCGAAGTTTGGCTCGGGAGGCACGATTGCCGGGGATTCCCGTTCCTCTTGCACCGTCACGTCATCCAAGAGGACGGCTGGGGGGATAGGGCTATTGATCAATCCCGTATGAAAATCGACCCGTTGCACTCGTTGCTCCCGGGGAATCATCCAGTGCGCGATCAGCGGCTGCCACGTTCCTTTGGCTCCTCGGAAAACGACCTGCTGCCCAGCCACGACAAGCCCCTCTGATCCAAAGGCTCGCATAGTAGCCGAGAGTTCGCCTTCGCCGCCCAGCCATTTCACCTGCGCCGCAAAGACAACCCGCTTCCCACGAAAAGCATCCAAGCGATTCGGCGGGATGTTGAAGTTGACGACGATCACTCGGTCTTTACAGCCAGTACAGTCGAGTTTCAAGGCGGGTGGTTTGGAACGGGTGTCCTCCGATTCCAGTCGGACATAACCCTGCTTAGACGCGCTGGACTCAAGAGGATACCGGAGCGGAATCGCGAAATGCTGCTTGAAGTCGTAGCGAAGTGGTGGCTCGGTTTTCTCTCCAGCCGCCGCGTTTCGGGTAACCGCAGGCAGCAGCATTAGCAACATCGCAACAGGAAGGACCAGACGCCGGCGGTAACTCGGGCATAACATGTTTTCACCTGTAAACTGATCTATCGGACCTCCGGTGCTTTTCCCCACCTTTCACGGTTTACCGCACCCGATGGGGGTTCATTTGCATACCCCGGGATCGAGTTCGGGAGTGGCAAAATCGGCAAGACTGAATGTGGCAACCCAGACATGAACCTCCCCTTTCTTTTCGGAGGTAATGCTGTAAGGAACCAGAAAACGTCCATCCTTCAATCGGACCCACTGTCCGACATCTGCGCTATAGCGTCCGGCGGGCTCCCCCAGGTGAATGTGAAGGTATTTTCCCCACTTGCTGCCGTCGTCCCACCATGCGCCGACCGCCGGGGGCCACTTGATGTGGCAGGCGCGAAAACACACCAGGGGTTGATCCAGCTCCGGTACGATGTCGGCTGCCAGGTGGTGCCCCAGGAATTTCATGGGCTCGGTCGCCCACGTTCGGCCATGATCTTTCGATGTGAAAACCATGCCCGGAGTGTAGCCCAGTTCGTCGCGTGTGTAGACCACAATCATTCCGTCCTTTCTGACCACGCAATCAGGCTCGCAGATTTGCGCCGGGAAGATGAAACCATCGTAGAGGACGGATCGTAGCGACCACGTTGTCCCCCGGTCCCCACTCGTGTAGAACTTGACCGCCAAATCGCGGCCGTTGAATTTCGCCTCATAGCTACGTCTTTTGCTTCCGCCGGGGGCCGTCACGAGCATGCCGAGTGCGCCGTCACCCAGCCGCCGAATCCGGTAAGCATTGTTGGCAGGAAACCCAAACAGCCGGGCGGCCTTCCACGAAATGCCCTCGTCCCGCGTCTCCCACCAACCGGCCTCGAATCGGCGTTTACCGTCCTTGCGAACCAGGATACCGTTGACCATGACCAGTCGACCATCTGGCAGTCGCGAGAACCGCGTATAGTCGTCAGGAAAAGTCCCATCGGATTTTTCGTCGTCCTCCAAAGCGACTTTCCGGTCGATCCAGGTTTTCCCTTCGTCGGACGAGAACAGAAACACCATCCGAGAGCTGGGTGCGCTGAATCGCTTATTACCGCTCAACTCGTGGTACGCAAGCAGGATTCGCCCATCCTGGAGGCGAACGGCATCCGGGAAGCGGTCCACCGTTCCCTTCCCGCCCGAGACCTGAACCCGCTGCGCCGGCGGAATCGAACCGGCGAACTCCACGATTTGTGTCGGTTTCGCCCTGCCCTCGGGGAAATCCTGGGGTTGTGCGACGGTGAACTGCCCTGTCAGCCAGGTCGCTATGGTCGCGACCAACGTCGAAATCAACTGCCGCCGATTCATTCGGTCCGCTCCTGTCCAATCTTGAGGGCGTAGGCTTTCTTGCGGTTGGTCTTGGTGACACCGAGGAAACTGACCACGAAAGCGTTGGTGAACAAGGCTACTGCCGCACATCGACACACTCAACATTGCCGGCAGCGTTGCGGACGAAGACTCGTCCGCCGGAGAAGGCCGGCGCTGCCCAACAACGGCCGGAGAGAATGGTTTGAGGTTCTCCGAAAGGCCGGTAGGCCTCGCTGGTTGCCTCGGCGATGGCGAGTTGCCCTTGTTCACCAAGGATGATTAAACGCCCGTTGACCAGGATCACTGTACCACGTCCCATCTCTGGCCCAGACCATTGTATCTTACCGCTCTCCCAGTCCATGCAAACCAGCCGATCACGGTCAAAACCGTACACCGAACCTTTCCAAAGCACCGAGCTGCTCAGTTCGTTTCGCATGCTCTTGTTGCGCCAGACTTCTTTGGGTAGATCGGCATTGAGGTCGAACAAGGCACACCCCACTCCATGCCCAGTCGATACGAATAGCTTCGTACCGAAGATAACGACATCGGGGGCGTTCTGATCCCAGGTGGTTCGCCAGGGAATAGTGCAAAGGGTCTTGCCCCCTACGGCTTCTACGGCCACAACGCCCCGGGCGACCAGCATTGCCACACACTGCCGGTTGCCCAGCATGAAAGGCACGGGGGATGAATAACCAGGGCGTCCAGGACCATTGTCCCAGATCGGCTTGCCATCGGCCTTGTTCAAGGCCATACCAGCCCAACCGACGCTGAGGATGAGTTTCTCCCCCAAAATCAGCGGCGAGGCCGCGTACCCCCAGTCGACACGGTAGTCCTTTTCCTTGCGGGGTGCCGGATCGAACTTGTGGGACCAGAGCACTTTGCCCGTCGCCGTGTCGAGACAGAAGAGATGCCCGGACTTACTGAGCGTGTAAACCCGTTGACCGTCTACGGCCGGCGTTGCACTCGGGCCGCCTTCGTAAGCCAAAGGATTCAGAGGACATGGGTACGAGTGCTTCCAGAGAACCTCTCCCGTCTCGGCATCGAAGCAGAAGACGCTATCGACGTCATCCATGTTACCCATTGTGAAAACTCGACCACCGGCGACAGCAAGAGACGACATTCCCTTGCCGACCGACGACTTCCATAGGACTCTGTGTTCGGACATCCGCTTAGAGTAGGCCCAGCCCGCCTCCAGGGATATGCCGTTGCGATGCGGTCCTCGCCACTGGGGCCAATCCTCCGCGTGGAGCGGGATCGCCACGCTCAGCAACATCAGAAGAAGCAAAGAAAACCAACCCGGTACGACTCTCAGATGTGTCATCGTTTGTCCTTGGCTACACCAAAAGGGTCCTGTTTGACTTTTCACCTTTTATCTTGCTCGCGCAGTCGCTTCAAGTCGACGCTCATGAAACAACCTGGGTCACTTGGCAACTCCCGGCGGAGAGGCGGTTTTCTCGGTGGCCTCATCTGAACGCCCCTTCGTCCGATCTGCGGGCTCACTCGCTGTAGTTCCGCTCGCGGAATCGCCTCGCCGGAATACCTGTCGAAATACTTCGCGGGTGGCAGGATCTTTCAGCACGTCATTCAATGAACAGACCTGGACCCGATCCCCACCCCCGTCGAGGATCGCCTGCAATTCCCCGGTGAGACGCTCGGGCGACTTAACGGGGAACAATTCTGGCCGCGTGTAGACGCCGATCATCGCCACGCCCTCGGGCCGGGCAAAATACTTCTTCTCCTCGCCACAGATCATCCTTGTGTAGGCCCGAATCTTCTCGTAGCTCCACAATGGCTCGAAGTACCATGCCGCCGTCTGGCCGCAATAGTCCACGTCGAGCCGATTGCCGTAGAGGGGCTCCGGCAGGAACACCGGGTAGACGTGGCAAGTCACCTTCGCGTCGGCACGGACGGATCGCGCGTACCGGGCCAGACCGTTGACGAAGTCAACCAGGGTGTCCTGGGAGAAACGATCCAGGGCCTTGTTAAGCGGCAAGCCGGGATGCTGTCTGTGCCAGGCCTCGAACGCTTTCATCGACGTCGGGCATCGACAGCAATGGTAGTTCTGATAGCCGAAGTAGTCCATCGCAATGCCACGCAACCCGGGCATCCGCAACAGGTCGCGGATCTGATCCTCGAAAAAGGATCGCACCTCGGGGTTGTGGAAGCACAGAAGCGGTACCTCCAGGACCTCGATCCCCTGCACGGGCTCGCCGCCGTACTGATAGCCCGACTTTCCCTTGGTTTTGTCTGCCCGGATTCGTTCCAGGGCAGCAACTTCCTCGGCATTCATCTCTTGAAGAGGTGGGGTGACATCAGAATGCCGCCTTTTCCAGTCCTTGAGGTCTCCCAAGTGGATCGCACTATAGATCCCGATTTTGTGCTTCCGGCCCAATTCCACCAGCCGACCGAGGTACTGCGGGTCGTGGTTCCAAACAATGATTTCGTCGAAACCGATTTCTGCGGCTTGAGGAACGATCTCCTCCGGCTTCCCGCCGCCCCAGCCCGTCAACTGCACAAACCGACCCTCGGCACTGAACGCCGTGCTCATCGGAAGCAAGAACAGGCTCACCAACGTCCAGTGCTGGATGTTGATCCACATAGCAATGCCCTGACCCTCATGATTACCGTCGCTACAGCCTTACCGGCCGGCAATTGACGTTTACGGCTCGATCTTCGTTCCCAGCACTTCCAGGAACTTGCGTATCCATTCTGGATGGCCCGGCCAAGCCGCTGCGGTGACAAGGTTGCCATCGACCACGGCGTTGGAGAACGTCTCATTGACGTCGCACCAGACGGCCCCGGCGCCGACCACCTCGGGTTTGACGGCCGGATAGGCCGTCAGACGGCGGCCTTTCACCACCCCGGCGGCTGCGAGAATTTGTTGACCATGACAAATCGAGGCCAGCGGTTTGCCTGCCTGGGCAAAATGCCGGACGATCTGGAGCACCCGCTCATCTAGCCGCAAATACTCCGGCGAGCGCCCACCGGGGATGACGAGGGCATCGTATTGCGCCGGCTCCATGGCGTCGAAATCGGCGTTGAGCGTGAAGTTGTGTCCCCGCTTCTCGCTGTAGGTCTGGTCGCCCTCGAAGTCGTGGACGGCCGTGCGGACGCTCTCTCCGGCCTTCTTTCCCGGGCACACAGCATCGACCTGGTGGCCGACCATCCGCAGCATCTGGAACGGCACCATTACCTCGTAGTCCTCGACGTAATCGCCGACGAGCATCAGAATCTTCTTCGCCGCCATATTCTCTCTCCTATCAAAGATCGCATCCGCCCGATCTTACTGAAGATCAACCACCTTTTCAGCGGTGATACCAGTCGTTAAGTCGTCTACCACGACTTTCCACGCTCCAGATTGGTCGTTGAGTGCCGGAGACAACGACAACGGCAACCGACCGTTCTCGGCGCAGTAGTAGCCGCTATATTCCGTTGCCCGCCCGGTGGCATCGGTCACCGTCAACCGCAAAGGCTGAAGCCCCGGTAACGCCCCACCGTACTCATCGCTGAGCGTCACGAGGATTTGGCACTCGGTGCCGCGCCGCATAGCCTCAGGAACCGAAATCTCGGTCCTCGCCGGCCGCACCCGGTACAGCGCCACGATCTTTCCGCCCAACTCGGTCAACTCCACTTGAAAACTATGTCCGTCGCCGTTCTTGGTGGCCGGCAGCGGTTTTCGTTCGATCAGGTCGTAGGCGTAGAGCCGCCCGGGCCATTGGTTGACGGTTACGGTGATCGTCTGGGGTACGAGCTTCTCCAGGATTGCTCGATACCGACCGGTGCGCTCGCCGTACGCTCGGTTGTCGTTCACCAGCACCAGGTACTGCGCGCCGTTCTTTTCCAACACATTGACCAGGGCCTTGGGCGAATCGACCGAGACGGCCGGACGCGCGCAGTCACCCAGGGCGGCCTCCAGTTGCCTGGCATAAGACTGCATGATTTTCTGGTCCTCTTCGGCCGTCATGCCATGGACCTTTGCCAGTTCGGCCGTCTTCGGATTGAGGTGGTCATCCCATTGGGCGTACGACACGCCGGATGCGATGGCATCCGCATTGACCTTCAGGCGGTACCGGAAGTCGAAAGGAAGTCTTACGGCACCAGGAACGTCTGGGCCAAGATACGGATCGGCGATGACCTTCCCGCCACGCCGGGTGAACTTCAAGATCTCGTCGTACATGGTCTTGGTGATTACGTCGCACTTGGGAAGTACCAAGACGCTGTAATCCTTCAGCGCGCCGCGCTGGACCTGTTCATCCAGCAGCACGTCGCCGTCCCGATGTGCCATTGCCAGCACCGCGTAGAAGCCATAGATCTGATCATTGGGATAGCCGTTGGTTTGCGGCGATTTGCCATACCGGCGCGCGGCCTGCGACGAGAGGACGGCGACTGGGCGCCGGGCCACCGCCAGGCGCGTGATCATCGGCCCATAGGGCTTGTACACCCGCTCGGAAAGCTCCCGAATGGCTTCGCTGGTGGCTTGCGGCACGCGGAACTGGTCTTCGCGCCGATTGTATTTCACGGGATCGCAGACGCTACTGTAGTAGTAGCCGAGGATCTTCGGCGCCCGCGAGAGAATGATCCAGGATGCCTCCTTACAAGCGTCAGGCCCCATCAGCATCCATCCCGACTCGGCTGCTTGCTTTCCTTTGGCCAGGGGGAGAGGCGATGATCCGCTGAGCGCGGACGGGGCCAGCATGCCGGGGTAATTCAGCAGCGTTATGGTCTGGAGTGGAATCTGCCCTGTTCCCCGCGTCACGGCTCGCATCGTCTCCACGTACAGCATCAGCTTGGGATCGTGCATCGTATAGGTCCACGTACCGACCAGGTCGAGGCCGGGGAACATGTCCAGCAGCGCCACCTGGCGATAGGGGTCGTTGAGCGTCCACATGTCCGGCCGGCGCCGCTTGACGTCTTCGGCCGCCTTCCGATTGGCATAGGAAAGCCCATTTCCCTCCTGATACACATATTTCTGGAAGCGATAGCCACGGTCGTCGTCGGCGATCACCCCAGGCATCACGAACTTCGCCGTCCCACGCTCGTCGCGCGTAAAGCCTAGTTTGCGCCGAGTCAGCTCCACGCCCTCGCGATTCAGGTTGTCAAGCCATAGGTCGTCGACCCTCTCGGTATTGAAGAAGGCGACTTTCACGGCCGGATGGTCGCCCATGGCTTCGAGAAACGAGGCATTGCGCTGGCTGCGGAGTCTCTCGACTTGCGGCGAGAAGGGATTGTAATACCGCTCCTCGTTTCGGCCTGCCCCCCTGTAACTCGTGTCGTCTCCCTGGGGCACCGCGCCGGGAGAATCACGGCGGGCGATTCCGCCGCATGGAACGATGGTGGCATAGACGCCCCGGGCCAAATCGGCATCCAAGATCCTCATGGCATTGGCCTGGTAGCTGTCTCTCCAGTACACCCCGTCGAAACCGCCGGCGATGGTAAAACCGTGATCGAAGTAATAGCGGCCATCGCCGCCAGCGGACCAAAGCCAGATTTCCAGCCGGTCAGGTTCGGGCCGGCGAGCCACGGTCACGGTTGCCGTAGCCGACAACTCTCCGGCTGCGCGGCGGATCACGGCCTTCAACACGTACTGTCCAACCTTGACGTGCACCGTGGGTACTGCGATTTTCGTGGCTTGCCCCTGCAGTTGGCCGGCGGCCATGTGAATCGAGTCGAGAAAGACATCGAGGTTTCCGGCCGGCGCGGTTTCTGTGGCGCGAACGATCAAAGGAATCGACTCGCCACGGCAATAGGCGTGCCGGCCAAGCTCTAACGTGATCCCTTGTGCCGCCGCACATGGTGCATAGGCGCCGACTCCCGACAGGCAGCCGAAAATCACAGCCGACAACATTCCCGCCCGGGACTCTTTTCGTGTAGCCGCCATGCGATTTCGCCGTATCCGGTCATATGCGGCCCCCAGCAAAATCGAAGCGGCAATCGCCACGCGGAGCACTCGTTTCATAAACTATTCTCCTTATCCGTCGTGTCGGGCTGATAGGGTTCGTTCACGTTCCCCGCTTTTTCAGCGTTTCTCTGTTCTTCGCCCATTGTGCCGCACCGGCCTGCATCGGCTTCCAGATCCCCTTCTCGAACATGGCCACTCGCTCGACCTCGATTCCGCTGCCGGCTGCCTTCCTCGCCGCAACCATCAACTCAGCGAAGCGGGCCATGCGCTCTGGTGTGCCCAGGTGCCCCCAGGCCAATTCCTCGGTCTGGTGCTGATGGCCCGGCGAGGTGCGGATGTTTTCCGGGTAGTTGGCCGGATTACAGACCGTCTCCTCGATCGCTTCGTAGAGGCGTTTCATCGGCCCGGCCGCAGGCCCGTAGTAGCGGGCAAAGAACTCGTCGATCAGCCGGTTGCCGTCGAGTGTCGGATCGTCGGCCAGCTTCCAAGTGACGTACATTTCCAACTGGTCGTTGAGGAACGAGTGCCCCGTCTCACCGTGATGCTCCATGAAGATCCCCTTCACGCCGCAATCGTGATACAGCTTCATTTGCGGTACGACCTGGTGGGCGAAGAAGCCGGGGAACACGGGGAAGTGCCAGGCTTTCCCCAGCAGGCCCGGAAAACAATAGTAGAGCCACAGGTGGATCGGCCGGCGGTTGCCTTCCTGACTTACCCACTGCTGCAAGACCTTACGATCATTGACCTCCATGGACGGGCACCACCAGTTGCGCGTATGCAGGCACAGTTGCACGGCGATGTTCTCTTCCAGGTGGATGCCCTTGGGATAATAGGCGTACGTGGAGTACGCCAGGGCCGTGAGGGTCTTGTCGGGATGGGTCTTACGAACCTCCCGGGCAACCTGGTTTACAAAGCCCCAGACGTAACCGCTGGCCTTGCCGTTGTTGAACTGCTTGTTTTCCGCCTCGGCCGGGTCAAGATGGGCCTGACACTGCTCGCACTTGCACCACTGGTCGTTATCCATCGGGACCAGGCCGAAGTAGTTACCCAAGACTTGTGCGCCCGGGTGGGCCGGCTTGCCGTCGAAGTAGTCGCGGGCATCCTGGATCACCTGGGCCACGATCTTCGGGTTGGAGTAGCACAACTGCGGCGGACGGCCCTTGTAGCCCTGGGCGAACCAGTCGGGGTGGTCTTTCAGAAAGCGGTCGTAGTAGCCATAAAAGGAATGGCTGGCGACAAACGGCAATCCACCCAGCCGCATTCGCAGCCGCCACAACGAGTAGTCCTTCATCGAAACCGGCTGATCGGGCGTCGGGAAGAACAACTGTGAACCGGCGATGGTGCGGAAGGACATCGCCGGCCGCCGCCGGATTTCGCCCGGCGGCACCGCCAAAGTCGGTTGCCGGGGGCAGACAGTGGCGATTTCACCGGGGCCGTACCACCGCACATCGCCATACCGCTCCAAGAAGTCGTAGACGGCGTACAGCGTCGACTTGGCCTCGAACAGACCGGGAATGTCGGTGAGGATCGCCTTGCCCGACGCATCCTGAGGTACCCCAGCGCCTTCATCGAAATGCAGCAACAGTCCGGTCTGGGCGTCTGGCACGTAGGGGACAGGGGGTGCGGCGGTTGCCTGAAACTGCCGCACCACGCGGGATACCCGCACCTCGTCGATTTTGCCACGGAACGGATTGCTGACCTTGCTGCTGCCCACCTGCATCTGCACCAGCCCGCCGATGTTGAGGGGGACGTTGCAGCAGGCGGTTTTGAGATAGGGTGCCGTTCCCTGGCTGCGGCCGTCGACAAACAGCTCCAGTTGTCCCTTGGAAGCGTCGTGCGTGGCGGCCACGTGATGCCAGCCCTCGGCCACCGGCTGGGAGGTAATCCCCTTGCCCTGTTTGCCGTCGCAAACCGTGTAGGACAAGCTGCTCTCGTGGGTCACGCGGCGAAGGATGTGGTAGGTCCAGGGCGTCGGGCTGTCCAGCCGCAGGATCGTGGACTCGCCCGCCTGCGATTCGGCGGGCATCCAAACCCATGCCTCCAGCGTGCCTGCTTCGTCGTCAAAGCCGCTCTCCGCTATCCAAAGGCCGTCGTCCACGCCGTCGAACTGGAGGGCCTGACCAAAACGTCCGGCTGTCCATTTTGGCCCATGGCCGAACGAGCGCTCGTCGCGCCCGAAGAGTACCAGCGTGTCGGGCTCAATACGGATGAGGTATTCCTCGGGGGCAAACCGTTCCGCGCTCAGCCCCAGGGCCTCAACTGCTCGACTGGTGCCGATCAAGATCTTCCGGCCGGACACGTTGCTCGCATCGCTGGCCACCGGAAGCAATGCGCCCGTGATTTTCTGGACGTGGCTCCGCAGTTCGCTTGCCGCGAGTTGCGCCGCTCGGAATGGTTGGCTCGCCAGTACAATCGTGGCGGCGGGCCGACCGGCATCGGTGACGACGAACGATTGCCTTTCGGCGCCTGGCAGAGACGAAACCGATCCCAGCAACAACAAGAGGGACACGGCAAACAGTCGCAGTGCAAAAGGGTTCATGATCTGGTCTCGTGGGCCAACGGGTAGAGATTGGGGCTGTCCAGGAACTTCGCCCCCTTGCCCAATCGTACTGTTCCCATTGTCCTTGGACAGCAAACGCCCGGCAAGGCAGTCGAGTCGCGTTAAGATAGATAAAATGCCCGCAAAGACGCCAGGATCGCGTTTACGGGCACGGACGGCCGGGACGGCTCCCTTTTGGTCAGCCGGCCGCCCGCAAGGCAGCACGAGGCCTCTGGCGCTCCTTTTTGAGTCTTTGGATGGCCAGCATGACCCAACGCGCTGCTGGAAGGGCTCGGAGATCCTTCCGTGAGGTCCCGCCTAGCCGGCCACAGCCTGGGCTTGGTCTGGTATGGGCGCCGGTTGGTGCAAGCCCTGCTGCACCCAGTCCCGGCCCAGCCAGAGGCCGATGGGTGAGATGCTGAACCGCCAGGCTTGTTGTCCCACAGTGCGATGGCGGGAGGTCGTATCCATCCACCACGTCACCTATTCCGCAGGCACGTGCAGGTTCCTTGCTGTGCAGAATCGGCGAGGCACGTAGCGTTGCTGACGGGCATCCCCGTTAGGTGGGCGATCAGCGATGCCATTTTTGGGCATCGCAGCAGCGGACACGACAAGGGTTGGCGGCCATGGGACCGGGGGCGAGAGAGGCTATCCCTGCATTGAAGAACTGCCTGAACTTCGGTCCCGAGGATGATGCACTGCTTCGGTGGACACGCTTGGAAGCCAGCGAAGCGATCTGGAGGATCACCGGCTCAACGCTATCGGCTCTGACCGTGGCAACAGAGATGCTGGCCGACGAGTTCACGGCTTACGATGCCGTCGATCTGCTGGGAAAACTCGGCGCAGCGGCAGAATCCGCCGTGCCCGATCTTCAGCGATTGCTGGAACACGACGACGAGTTCGTGGTCCGCAAGGCCCGGCGTGCCCTGGCGAAAATCATGCCAGGGGATGATCCACCGCATTGAACGACGCAGTGGTCGGCAGCCCGGCTTCGTCAGGTGGAAAACGGCCATTTGTCCTGGGCCGGTCCTCGCATCAATCGTGGGACGGCATGGGCTCGCTGGCACCAGCGTGGCACCGCAAACGACACCCCATCTATCGGGTGGTGTGTCTTCATCTGAGCTTCCCGAAAAACCCGCTTGACTACTGGCGTAGATGATCGCTAGAATACGTCTACTTCAGTAGTCATTGCACACGGAGGCATTTTCTATGGCTGACCCCAAGCCCTCCCTCGGTTCGATGGAAATCGAGGTTCTCCGCTACATCAGCGACCACTACCCGGCTCCCGTGAGTGAAGTGGTCGAGCATTTCGCCCAGGCCACCGGGCACGCCCGCACCACAATCCTGACGATGATGGATCGGCTGCGAAAGAAAGGGCACCTCACTCGCCGCAAGAGCGGTGGCGTCTACCGCTACTCCCCCAAGATCGCCAAGCAGGAGTTGCTCCAGGGATTGGTGAAGGATTTTGTCGCCAAGACCCTCGGCGGCTCGGTGTCACCCTTCGTGGCATATCTCTCTGAGAGCGGCCCGATCTCCGCAGAGGATCTCGAAACCCTGAAACGTCTGGTGCGTGACCTGGAGCACCAACAATAGGAAGATCATCCATGATGAACATCTTTCTTGACACCTGGGCCACGACGATGTGGCGGGCCTGCTGGCAAGGCGGCCTCGTCGTGCTGGTGGTCTGGACGATCTGCCGGTCGATCCCATCGATGCCAGCACGGTTCCAGTGCTGGTTGTGGCGGCTGGCGATCCTGAAGTTCATGGTCGTGCTGCTGGTGCCGTGGTTCTTCAACGTGCCGCTGCTTCCGGCCCATCGTGCCCCGGAACGAATCGCCGAGATCACTACCGTTGCTCCCACCATCGAGATTCACCAGGAACCGTTGAGCCAGAGGTCGGTCCCGCCGCCACCGCTGCCAATGCCCACGCCGACGCCGTTACCGATCCTTCCCGGCGTCCTCTTTCTCACCTGGATCATTGGGATCGGCTGGAGCCTAATTCGCCTCCTGGCAGGTTTCTGTGGCACGGTACGACTCCGAAGGCAGGGCTACAGCGTTGCTTCCACTTCGCTGGTCGAACAACTGACGATGCAGAGAAAGCTGTTCGGCCTACGATGCCTGCCGAGGCTTCTTGCGGTCGAAGGCGACGGCAGCCCGATGCTGGTCGGTATCGGTCGACCGGTGGTGGTGTTTCCCGCAGATACGCTTGGGCGGCTGAGCATTTCGGAGCAGAAGATGGTGCTGGGACATGAATTGGCTCACGTCAAGCGTGGTGATCTGTCTTGGGGCCTCGTTGCCTCCGTGGTACGAGCCGTGTTCTTCTTCCACCCACTGGCTTGGCTGAGCGAACGGCAGTTGAAACTCGTCCAAGAGGTCGCTGCCGATGAACTCGCCATTGCGCAACAGCGGCACGATCCAGTCAGCTACGGAGAGTTGCTGGTGTCGGTCGTCGGCAAACTCGGTCCCGTTCGGTTGTTGCCACAGATGTCCGTGGAAACGGCGGGATCGCTGGAAACGTTGAAGACGAGGTTGACTGCCATGAAACACATTGGACAAACATGTCGGCGGATCGTCGTTGCTTCAGCCATCCTTTTGGCAGGCGTGCTGCTGCTTGGACTTGTGCCCTGGCGGCTGGTTGCGGCCGAAGTCCGGCGGGAAACCCCAGTCGCACAACCTGCGTCTGCCGAGACACATCACGTTCAAGCAGCAATCGAACCGGCCGCTGCGGACGCAAAGACGGTGGCCGAAATCGGGAGACTCGGCGGCAAGGTCACTGTTGATGAAAAGGCCCCTGGCAGGCCGGTGATAGGGGTGGACCTCACACTCACTTCGGTCACCAACGCAGACTTGCAACCCATCGCCCGCTTGACAAGCCTCCAACATCTGAACCTAAGTGGGACCGGCGTAACCGATGCTGGCCTCGCAATCCTCAAGGCGTTGCCGAAGCTCCACACATTGGGGTTGGAAGCGGTCCAAGTGACCGATGCGGGGCTGGTGCATCTTACCGGATTGACTGCGCTCCGGGAGTTGAACCTGTCGGGCACCAAGGTGACTGACGCAGGGTTGGAACACCTCAAAGGATTGTCACAACTCCAGTCGCTCGACCTGCAAAACGTGAAGGTGACCGATGCCGGATTGGCACGACTGGCAGGTTTGGTCCGGTTGGAGAAGCTGGCATTGACAGGTGCCCGGGTGACTGACGCCGGATGCGCAAATCTCGAACGATTGTCCCAACTGAAATACCTCATCCTGCCACACACCCCTATTGGAGACGCCGGTCTGGCGCATCTCAAAGGGCTAACCAGGATCGAATCGCTCATTATTGGGGGCACCAAGATAACCGACGCAGGTTTGAAGCATCTCGAAGGGATGTCGCTCCTTCACACGCTATGGGTCGAGACTTCCCAGATAACCGATGCTGGCTTGGAGCATCTCGCTGGGCTGGCAAGTCTCCAAGAACTGAACGTGACGGACACCAAGGTCGGCGATGCGGGGCTGGAACACCTCAAGGGGTTGGGAGAACTCCGTCGCCTACTCCTGGCAGATACCAAGCTGACCGACGCTGGGCTGAAATACCTTGCGGGCATGAAGAAGCTGGAAGCGTTAATGCTGGACGACGACAAGGTAACCGATGCCGGGTTGGAACACCTCACACGTCTGACCCAACTTACATCGCTGGTCCTGCTGGGCACCAAAGTCACTGCCACTGGTGTGACAAAACTTCAGCAGGCATTGCCCAACTGCAAGATTGAATGGTCCTCCCGGAACGGCACCGCTTCGATGCCCCTGACGAGTCCGGGTACGGCGCATTCGGCGGCCACCGCAATCGAGTCGTCTGCTGACCAAGCCAAGACAATTGCCGAAATCAAGAAACTGGGTGGCAAAGTCACGGTTGATGAAAAGAGCCCAGGCAAGCCTGTGATTGGCGTGGACTTGCGGGCAACTAAGGTGACCGACTCAGGGCTGGAGCGTCTCAAGGATTTGAGACAACTGCAAAGCATTCTCCTGCAATCTCCGAAAGTCACCGATGCGGGGATGGAACACCTAAAGGGCTTGAGCCAACTCCGACAGTTGTGGTTCATATCATCCGAAGTCACCGATGCAGGGCTTGAGCACCTGAAGGGATTGAGCCACCTGCAAAGACTCTTCCTAGAATCTCCAAAGGTCACCGATGTAGGGCTGAAGCATCTCAAGGGCTTGAGTGAACTCCGGGATTTGTCGCTCATATACGCCCAGATCACCGATGCCGGGCTCACGCACCTCGAAGGGTTGGGCCAACTACGAGGCTTGTGGTTGGGGCGAACGAAAGTCACCGATGCAGGACTGACACATCTCAAGGGGCTCAGCCAACTCCAAGAGTTGCACCTTGACGCCACCCAGGTCACCGGTACAGGGATGGAACATCTCAGAGGATTGAGCCAACTACATGGGCTGTGGCTCAACTATGCGAAAGTCACCGATGCGGGGCTGGAACATCTTAAAGGGTTAAGCCAATTGCAAGAGTTGGGGCTGCAAGCCACCCAAGTTGCCGATGGCGGGCTGGAGCATCTCAAAGGGTTGAGCCACCTACAAGCGTTGCGGCTCACCTACACGAAAGTCAGCGACGAAGGCGTGAAGAAGCTCCAGCAGGCATTGCCGAACTGCAAGATCCAGGTTGACGTGCCCACATCCGACTAACCGGGCCATGGATGTTGGGCATCACAACTGACCTTGCTTTGCATCGGCACAGAGCACGAACGGAAAAGAGATCGACCATGATGAACCTCCTGCTTGACGCCTGGGCCACGACGATGTGGCGGGCCTGCTGGCAAGGCGGCCTCGTCGTCCTGGTGGTCTGGTCGATCTGCCGGTTGCTCTCGTCGATGCCAGCACGATTTCAGTGCTGGTTGTGGCGGCTGGTCGAACAACTGGCAATTCAAGGCAGACATTTCGGATTGCTTTGAAAGAAGAATCCCGTACAACCATGGGGGCGAAGGGCCGAAGCCAATGCCATTTCCTTGGGGGAGGAAATCAATGCGTGGCTCCGGGAGCACCCACAGATCAAGATTGCGGACATCGGGCCATCGGCAACTGGGGGCAGTTGGAAGCCGATGCTGTGAAGCATAAAATGGCGACAGATTCCATTGAAAGGCAGCACGAACCATGCGAAAGTCTTTTGTACTCGGACTTTGGATGATCGTCCTTTGTGCGGCGAATTGCTCTGTCGGTGAGGAATACCTCTTGAAAATCGAAGAGGTTGAAGGGCCGCCACCACGATTCAAGTACGTCGAAGGTGCTCCCGAGGCCGACTCTGGTTGGTTGGATGTCGCCAATGGTGCTGCCCATAAGGTTTCGACTGGAAACACTGTCGAACTGTTGGTATCCACCTCGTCACCATTCCATCTGAAGTTGGAGCACCACGGTGAAGTGCGCACATTGGATGGCAGGCTGGAACGGAGCAAGAGAGTCCTGCCCCAAGAACCGAACGGGCAACCGCAGCCTCATATCTTTGGCGAGCACGGGGAGGACTTTCTGATTCACGTCAAATACATGCAGGTTACCAAAGACGGCCAGCACCGCAATATGGAATCTCCCGTGCCGATTCGCTTTGGGAAAAAGTTTTGTCTAGGCGGAATGCGCATGTTTCCCACGACCCTTTGGAGCCTTGAAAAGGCCAAACCCGAACAAGGGAAGTGAGCGGGCCTCCCACGACTGTGCGAAACGACCCAGGATGCGGCCAATGGCAGGGCCACTGCTTCGATTCACGAACCCTGCGCCTCGGCGATTTTTCGGCCGCCGTGATTTTGCGATCTCGATTTCTCCAGGCGTTTTCCTCCCGGCCGGGATTTTTTTCGACTCCGTAAACGAAAAGAAACTCGACATAGCTTCCAATACGGCCTCCTTGTCGGTGTCATCCGGGGCAAGCGAACTCGGAATTCTCGATTCCAAGAAATGCAACGCAGCCTCGCTTGTCGAGAGTCGAGTCTGTTTGCATTTCTAGTAAACCTCGCTCGGAAATGGGTCATTTCCTTTGTAGAAAGGAGTGACCCAATGATCCTCACCATTCGCAACGATTTCGGGAGATACCGCATCGAGTGCCCCAACGATGCCGAGGTCAAGCTCGACCACGACGGCATCGACTTCCTGGTCGTCCATGATGGCAACACGCCGTACTGGCTGTTCGACGATCTCTTGCTGGAGGCCACACGCTCCGAAGAGTTCGGCCTACGGCTTCTATCCCTTACTCCGCTGAATTAGTCGGTGTCAGTCGCAGCCTCCGGTGCCAACGGTGGCACCGGAGGCTCGCTTCGTCGCTTCAGTCAGCGAAGAACTCATCGAACAGTTCCTTGAACTCACGCCGAAATTGTGAGATGCGGCCGGGGCTGAGCCTGTACTTCTCGGCGGCCTCGGTCGTGGACATGCCGCCTGCAAGATCGACGGCCATCTTTCGCTGACGATCATTCAACGTGGCAAGGAAGGCGGGGACATCAAGCCGAAACGACACCTGATCGAAGACCGGCGTGAAGCGGCCGACGAACTGTTCCGCATTCAGTTCCTCGAACCGGGCCCGGCCGAAGCGGCGTTGGTGGAAGGCGTCCTTCGCCTTGGGGCATCCCTGCGGCGTGCGCCCCTCTCTGGTTTGCTTCACAGCGTACCAGAGGCACGAGTTGAAGATGCCGGGTTCCTCGGCACGGCCCTTGAGTGCCAAGCGGAACACGAACATCCATGTCAGGGCCAAGGCGTTTGCCACGGCCTCCTGGCGGGCCTCGGGAGGCAGCCCGCCGAACCGCCGCCGGGCCGCTTTCTCCATCGTGGGAAGTTGTTGGGTGAACGAATCACGAACCGTGTCCAAGCTGACCATGGGATGACTCCTGTGCTAACGGGTGCTTACCGAACAGCCCGATAGTCGGTGTCAATCCCAAGCCGAGGTCGCCTACAACTCCACCTCCCGCATGGCCTGCTGGTATTTCTTTTCCAAGTCGCCATCCAAGGCGATGTGCTGGTAGATCGCCAACGTTTCACGCCGAGCATGACCGGTGACGAGTTGAAGCTCGGCGTCGGCCAACCCCGAGTGACGGGTCAGCCATGTGATGCACTGATGCCGAAACGTGTGCGGCGTGGCCTTCACGTCTGCCTTGGCCGCATATATCTTGACGATCTGCTGCACTCGGCGAGTGCAATACTTCGTCGCCCTGCGGGTCTGGAACAAGTACCGATTGCGGGGATGGGCGGCGATGTGCGCCCGCAGGGCGACGGCAAAGGACTGTCCGAAGAGCACGTAGCGATCCTTGCTTCCTTTGCCCTGGTTCACGAAAATCTTGCACGCCTCCAGGTCCACGTCGGAGACTTCAATCCGGCAAAGCTCACTCACCCGCACGCCGGTAAAGAACAACAGCCGCAGCATCAAAGCGTGTTGCACGTCCTCGGCCTGATCGACCACCCGGTAGAATTTACGGAACTCGTCGGCGGTCAGCACCTTGGGCAACTTGCGCCCTTTTCGGGCCGGGCGCAGGTCACACGCCTGCCGTACACGCTTGGCGACGTATCGCCACGCATCGTAGTCGATCCCGGCCTGACGCACGAGGCGAGCGATCCGTGCGGCCAATCGGCCTTTCGAGCATTTCGCACTTCCATTTTGTGATGTGCAATTCGAGGGGTTTTCGGTCGCTGGCATGGGTCCGATCCTGGGAAAAAGGGTGTTGGACTGCGTGAACGGCGTGTTATGCGAAATAGTCGGTGTCACCGAGCAGCCGTGGCAGCACGTCGCAAATGGACGAACACACTGCGGATCGCCTGTCCCTGGTCCACGCCGATGATGCCGCCGGGAAACACGGTCTGCACGGCGGCGGCGACCTGTTCGTCGGTCACCGAGGCCAAGCCCAGGGATCGGACGGCCGCCAGGATCTCGGGGTGTGCCTCGACCACGACCGGCTTCGACGGCGATTTCGTGCGTGGCACACCGTTCGTTCGCCGGGGTGATCGTGATCTCGACGAGTAGAACAGCACCGGCTTGCCATCGACGCCGCAGTTGTGCCGCCGTACCGAAAGGCACAACTCCTGCAACCGCTCATCATAGAACGGGCGTTTCGTAGCCACCGAATAGATGGGATACGGGAACGTCGGGCCGATCAGGTCGTAGAATCGTTGGCGTGAAAGGCCGACCATTTCGGCCATCTCGCCAACCGAGACGGCGGCCTTGGAAAATTGGTCACTCATTGGACATGACTCCGACAGGAATTGGACAGGGAATTGCAAAGATTCAGACAGGAACGGGACGGAAATCGGACACGATACCGACCACAGCCAGACAGGAACTTGACCATGATCTGACGACCAGCGGCCGAAATCAGACGGGATTCTGACAGCAAGCGGCCAGATGCTCTCGCCCCCGGCCGGTGAGTTGCCGCCGTCCCTGATCGTCCTTGATGACCAAGCCCGACCGGATGAGGAAGGGCTCCGTGACCTCGGCCACCGTTCGACTCGGCAAGCCCAACATCGAGCCCAACACGTTCAAGCGGCTGACGCCCTCGGCGAGGAATTGAAGGTACTTTCTCTCCGTGATACCGAGGCCGAGGTTGTCGATTTGCTCCAGGTCGCAGGCCCTTGCAAGGTGATCGACCGTGATGATCGTGTCGCCGTTGGCCCGGCAGACCCGGCGGCACGCCTGGAGCAAACGGAGGCCCAGGCGGGGCGTGCCACGAGAGCGGGCGGCGATGTAGGCGAAGAGTTCCTCCTCCTGCACCTTCCAGCCCACCGCATGGGCACGCTGCATGAGCAGGAAGATCAGTTCTTCAGGACTGTAGAAATCGAAGCGGAGCAGCAATTTCATTCTGTCCCGCAAGGGCTGGAGCAAGCAAAACTCGTCGGTCGTCGAAAGCAGCAGAGTGAAGTCGGCGATTGGAATCGGTTGGAGTGTCTTGCCAGCGAGGCCGGTTGGCAGAAGGATTTTCTTCTGATCGATGGCGAGGTAGAGGCTCGTTTGGAGTTCCCGCTTCAGTTCGTGGCATTCGTCGATGTGGACGACATGCTTGTCCTCGGCGGCCAACAGCACGCAATTCAGATCGACTTGAGAGGTGATCGAGCCGGCCAACAGTTCGTGGAACTGCGTTGCCATCTCCTTTGCGATCACCGAAGCAAACTGACTTTTTCCCAGGCCGGGCGGCCCGACAAGGAGACAGCTATCCATCGTCTTGTTGTCCGCAAAAGCGGCGTCGATGGCCGTGGAAACCTGCTCCAGGACGGAACGTTGCCCGACCAGATGCGACAGGCTGGTGGGGCTCACGTCCCCGATGTCGTTGCGATCTTCTGACATGGAATCCTCCATCATGATTCTTGAACATCCCGCTTCGCTAGTCGGTGTCACGAGCGGCTTCATGATCTTGCCATGAATTCTGGCGACCTTTAGTCGGTGTCATCCTCGGCGTCACCGGAAGAAGCGGGCGTAGGGACCGTGGGCGGAATGGGAAGATCAGGCAACAGCCGTAGGCCCCTGTGCCGCAACGTACTTCGCATACTGTTCTCCCGGCACGTACTTGGCCCCACGCTTTGCCAAGACACCATCGGCGACCATTTGGGCCAACACGTCGGCGAGGCGATTGGGATGGGGAGACGAAGGATCTCGGGGTGCTCGTTCCATCCATCGGCGGCGCATTCTGCCAAGGACCGCCATGTTGACCGCTCGGCCCGAACGTTCCAGAACATCGACGATGGACCGATAGTCCTGTTCGTCGGGCGGGTACTTGGGTTTCGACGTTTTCGGTGGTGATGCTGGTCGGCGAGGATCGGCCTGTGTCGCATCGAAGCCCCGGAAGCGGTCCAGGAGGCGCAACAGTCTCCAGTTCTGGCTGCGATAGGCGAATTGCTGAATCACCTGGACGATCAGCTTCCGGCCTTCATCGGCCGTGTTGTGGCCGAAGCTGCTGCGCTGTGCCTTTGTTCCCTCACCACGAAGGATGGACTTGAACAACGCTACGAGATCAAGGTCGGGCGTGGAACGTTGCCGCAGCAATTCGGCGACATCATCGAGCATCTCCGGGTCGTCGTTCGTCGCACGGCCGGGGATCGCATCTGGCGACATCATTCCCTGATCCCGGCCGTATCCTATCGAGATCGATCCTGGCCGCTGGACTCTTCGCAGGGCCGGGATTCTCCCCATACCGATGTTGCGAAGTTCATGGGTCAGATACGTTCGGAACCGAGCTTCCAGCGGATTGCCCCTCTGCGTGTCGTATTGGCGGTTCGGATCGAGGTCGAAGAGACTCTCCTTCGTCAAACCCCTTTCGCCGACCGGCGACAACATCCTGAACACGATCCTCTGCAACGAATCCTCAACATCGTACTGCTGGTGAATTCCGTGTCTCACGAGTGCGCCGAGGATGTAGTTGGCGAAGCGGAACGTCCGCATCGCTTCCAATGCCTGTCGCAAGCGGGGGTCAGTCGTCCGTTGAATCAATCCTTCCAGGCCGTGCTGGAACGCTCGCTCGTAACCGTCCATGACGGCCGGATCGACCAGACTCCGCTCTTCGAGATGCAACCATTCCGCAAAACACACCATACAGGTATGTAGCGGTTGGCTGGTGGATTTTTCGGAGGGATGAGGAGGCCAGTGCAACGAGACGCATTGACAAGGCACCCCCCGCCGTCAGGGGCATCGGGTCTGTTGCTTGTTTTCGGGCTTGAGTAATAGTAAAGTACGAGGTGATTCATCAGAAGCGACGAGACTCCCATGCGTCTTCGGATCTTGCCACGATTGACGGCCTTGGCGGCCTGAATGCTATGGCTGGAGTTGAGCCTAGAGCATTCAGTCTTATGCTCCTGCGTTGGTCCATTATAATGGACCTTCCCAGTACCGAACGGATCGGAGGATTTCCATGGACAAGAAGGTCACTTGCTCCATCACTCTTTTCGCAGTGCTCTTTCCAATGATGCTCCTTGCTGACGATGCGCCTATGCCGAAGATCAACGTCGTGCTCTTCACGCCATCCGACATTAGACGACCCGATGGAGTTGAGGAACGGTTGACTCAGGTTGCCGATTATACGGAAACCTTCTTCGTGACCTGGATGAAGCACTGGGGTTACCCGCCCCAACGAGCGGCGATTTTCGAGCGGACTGCCGACCGCAAGGTGCAGGTATTGTACTTGGAAGGAAAGGATACGCTTTCCAGCGGAAAGTACCGAGAAGCGACCTTTGCCCCCGAGGTTTGGAACACGGCTCTGCCGAAGTACAATCTGGGGCGACATCGGCATGTGTGGTGGGTGTGGGTTTACCTCGGCGATCCGCCAGAGCGGTTCACAGAGTTCCGTGGATTTGGCGATGTGGCCAAAGGTGGGACAGCGTTCGCCAATTTCTCTTCGCTACCGGGCAACATCAAGGTGGATGACCTTTTGGGCAACCCGTTCTTGGCCGGAATTGAACTAAAGGGATGTATCCATGAGTTCGGACATGCCTTCGGGTTGCCGCATGAGGGCCCCGTACTAAGAGACAATCTCGGTATGCCACTGATGGGAGCAAATATCCTCAGCTTCCGCCGACGAACCGGAACACAGGAGAAGCGAGCATATCTTTCCAAAGCGTCGTCGGCGATGCTCTGGAAGCATCCGGTGTTTTCCGGGACGGCTAAGCGTCGAGACGAGATGCCAACTTGCCATGTGGCTTCGCTGACGCTCGACAACGGTCGGCATGGAGAGGTCATTCACGTCGAGGGACAACTCCAATCGAGCATTCCGGCTCACAGCGTCGTGGTGCTCGATAGTGTCCCCAACGAGCAGGAGGACTATTGGCAGAAGTCCTATGCTGCCCGAATCGATGAGAAAGGCCACTTCGACGTAACGATTACCGAACCAACGCATAGTCCTGGTACATTGCGTATTCTGTTTTGCTTTGACAATGGCGTCATCACCGGTGACGGTCAAAACCATGGAATAGATGGTGCTCTAGTGAAACGATATCTTGCAACTCCCAATGGCTATGGCCTAGTTGAGTAATACAGCCGGTTCATTCAATTCGATGTGTAAATGCAAGCTCGTCGAGCGCACCATTCTTTCTGAACCGAATGCGGAATAGCTTTGCAGCACAGACGATTCGTTTTTCCCCGCTCGCCTATACGCCTATTTTGGCCCAGGACCGAACAACAGTCCCACTCCTGTTTTCCTCTACGCCCCACGGCCAAATACCGACGATGATCTCGTCGCCTGCCATTCCGACCCCCTCCACTTCGAGGTTTCCGGCGAGCCCCCTCGCCTCAGCCGTGGTCAGAAAGAGCATCTCCGACCGGCTATCACCGCCAAGATCGATGGCCACCACGTCGCCGTCGATGCGGCAGGAGATGGGGCGTGCCGCACAATGGCTACGCATAGCACCCCTCCCTGATCTTCCTGGCGATCATCCGTTTCATGTCGTCCTTCTCAACAATGTGGCCACAGCCTGAGCACGTCTCATCGATGTCATCCACCCGCAACATGGTCGTGCCCAGGTCGAGCCACAGGGGACGACGCACGTATTTCAGCGTCTTGCGTCCACGCTTCCATCGGAACGTGAACCCCCGGTATCCACCCGACCGAATGGGTGTGCAAAGTTCCAACCGATCTTTGCGCCACGCATCTCGGGCATCAAAGATCCAGATCATCCTGCCGTAGAAGTTCTCCCGCTCGATGATTTCGGCAGCGGAGATCGATGAGTGCTGAATCTCAATGACACCAAAGCGTGGCACGTCGATGTCCGCTCGATGTCTTTTGCCACCTTCGGTGATGGTCCGCTCTACGCAGTTCGGGTTGATGTCGGCCACAAATTGTTTCCAGCCAAGATGCCAGTCGGTTTCTCCTTCTGACCACGTATCGCAGGTGTCCAGGGTCCGGTGCGCCCAATGCCATGGTTTGATGGCACCGCACTTGGGAATCACCTCGGTGTCACATACGGGGCATCGACCGGCACGTCCCGGAATGGCCCTGACTCTGTTGTCGTTCTCGTCTATTGCAATCAGCAAATGTCCTCCTGTTGTCCTTGGCCCTGGCCGCTCGGCCGGGGCGGTATTAGTTGGTTCTTTATGGATGAGGGGTCAGCACGCCACTGCATTACCAGTAGCCCGGTATTCCGAATACCGGCTACTGTAATGCTGGGGCTGGGTGTGTAGCGGTTCAGTTTTACGACTTTGAGTATATGGGGGTGTAACGCTGTAGAGGTCAAAAACACGGCGTTTTCTGCATTATTTGCCACCCAGCTTTACGGCCCCCGTAAAGCTGAAATTCACGCCACATTCCCTCCGAGCACACCATACTCGTGCTTGCCCCGAGCGGTGACCGTTTTGATTATTAGCGACCCGACCAATGCATCGATCAAAGTCCGCAGACGGTTGACCCCCGGTGGCGTGCCGTACCATGCATTCTGGACTCGACGCACCAGTTCGGTCTGCGACAGTGGGCCCGCAGACAACACGCTCCGGGTCAGTCGCTCGACCTGATCCTCAGCGGAGTCTTCCTCCACCCAGATGTTCCGGCCGGTGGCCTCGTCATAGCGGAAATGCAGCGATGGCTGAACGTCGCCACGAGTGCCGTACAGTTCCAACGTACCGGTTCGTCGCTCCCGGTCCACCTCCCACACCCACAAGAAGTCCAGGGCACCGGGGATGGCCGTCTGGCCGCTGTACTTCGCCCCCGACTTCGGCCGGTGGTGCAACACCAATATCGCAGCCTCTTGGCGTTGCGCCACACGTTGCAGAGGATAGAGGACTTTCTTGATTTCATCCACATCCATCTCGGACTCGTTGAACGCCGAACGGAACGTGTCGATGATGACGAGCGGTTTTCGACGTAGCGTCCTGCTCTTGAAATGAACGATCATGCGTTCGATCTTCTGGGGATTCAGCGGCAGGACACTCTCGGGAAGCTGTGCCCATGCCCAATCCGTGAGACATCCCCAGTCTCCCTCGACGGCACGCTCCAGTCGTTTCACCGTAATCCGTTCCCGATTCTCCAGGTCGATCAGGAGGATGGGGCAATCACCCACGGGGTAAGGACCGAACGTGGTCCATTTTTTGATTGCGGCCGTCAATTCGGCGACGATGCAGCTTTTGCCGCCGAAGGGCTCCCCGGCCAGCATCGCCAAGGAACCAAACTCGATCCAGTTGGTGATGAGCCAGTCCTCTTTCTGGTCGGCGGCGATCTTACGCACGTCGTCGATGCTGCGAAAGACGATCTTCTCCGAGTCGGTTCTGACACTTGCGTCGGCGTCGGCATCCGCTGCACCGTCGAGGGCTGGCGGGTCAGAAGTGTCGCCCGGCACCGCATCGTCATCGACCATGGCATCGTCGGCGAGATCATCGATCTGATCCTCCATGGGTGTCACGATCTCACCGAGGTCGGGCGTGGGCTCGAAATGCTCGCTGAAGTCCAGCCATTTCTTCTCTGCACACGAGTTGTGGGCACAGTGAAACGCCACCGAGCCGTTCCCATTCTGCATGACGAGAACCTCACCGTGGCCACCATGATCGGGGTTGAACGGACACTGGTCGAGAACATAATCCGTCCTATCGCCTCGGGTTTTGGTGTGGTGTGGAATGGCATGTCTCTCCAGGAAGGTGGCCACGTCAACGCCCGGCCGCCGATCCGAGGAAACGGCCGCCGACACCTGGGTGGCTGTGGGCTCGCCGACAACATCTTTGAGAAGATCGAGCGAAACCAAATCCAATGACGCTGGCATCTCCAAGATTCGTGCCATACGATGCTGGATGCCATACTCGGGCAGTTCATCTCCCTTTTGCACGAGCGTCCCGTAGAGCTTCCAGATGCGTGCTGGGTTGAAGACGGTCACGTCGAACGCTTTTTCCCGCCACTCCGCATTGAACCGGCCCCCGAGAGCGTCGTAGAACTTCCTGATGACGGCGTTGCTGTTTTCGTCGCTGGGGATGTCACAGGCGTACAGCAGATGCCCGCCGTTTCCAGAATCCGCCTGGACCGGTGCCGGAGAGCACGATGCAGATCGCCCGCTCGTGTTGGTCCTGGGCCAGAGAACGGAAAAAGAAGTCTATCGGCAGGCGTTGGCCGCGCGGCGCAGCCGGTTCCAGCAACTGGAGCGTACCGTCCAGAAAGGCCATGTCCCGATTCGGCGGAATGATGTAGGCGCAGTTCGGCCTGACAGCCATCCCGTCCTCAACCTCGAAGACCTGCATGCGGGTATAGCGCTTGACCAGGTCGGAAAGAATGCTCTTGTGGTCTGGGGCCAGGTGCTGCACCAAGACAAAGGCCATGCCGGGATCGGTCTCGGCGGGCATGCCGGAGAAGAAAGCCTCAAAGGCCGCCAATCCCCCGGCCGAAGCGCCGATGCCAACGATGGGAAAGCCCGCCTTCGGGCGGGTATCCAAGTTTGCCTCTGCGGCTGGCTCCACCTCCAGAGGGGGGGGCTTAGCCGGCGTGCTCGACTCTGCCTTCTCAAGCGACGGGGGCTCTGGCTTCGGGCTAGGTTTCACTTTCTTTCTGGTCACCGTATTCCTCCAGCGTACAACCCAAGGCGTATCCCAGTACCCGTAAGTTTAGCCGTTTCAGACCCGTTTCATAGCGGTGGAAGAAAGCGTGACGGCGGGTGGGTGAGAAACAGACCATCCCATACCTACGCGATTCTGCTGCGTTGGTACCGCCGATAGGCTCTCTTCGTCAAGTCACCCTTGGGCCTCGTGCACTGCCGCTCGGACAATCCCCCGGAGCATCCCGGCAAAGACCAGTCGGTGCAGCGGGTAAAGCGCGTACCAATATGCCAGCCCGCTGAGCCCCACGGGATCGAAGATCGCTGTTTGACGGACTGTGGTGCCGTTGGCGGTGGGACTGACCTCGAACTCCAGCCACGCCCGGCCCGGCAGCTTCATCTCCGCCGCCAACCTCAGCCTGCGACTGGGTTCGATGGTTTCGACTCGCCAGAAGTCCACGGCATCGCCCACCAGCAGATCCACAGGGTCCCGTCGCCCACGACGGAGGCCGACGCCACCGACTAGCAGGTCGAGCCATCCCCGCAGCGTCCACAGGAAGTTGCCGTAGTACCAGCCGGTCGCGCCGCCGATCCGCTGGATGGGCGTGAATGCCACGTCGGGTGAAACCTCGACCTCGGCTGTCCGCGAATCGACGATCCGCGCGCCGAACCGCACACCACCCCAGTTTTTCATGGGACCGGCGGAAGAGAACGCATCCGACCAGCGCGTGGCGGCCATTTCGCGATCCTCGTTGGCCATGGCCCGCTGGATGGATTCCCGCAGAGGCCGGAGCCGCAGCGAGAACACGTCCCGTGCCGAAGGATCACAGACCACGGTGGGGTTGCGCAGGCTTTCGACCAACTTGCGGCCAACCCGGGCGTAGACCGGCGTGACCAGCCCCAGCCACAGGCTCGACAGGTAGGGCGTCAGCAGCGGCACGGAGATCATCAGCCGCCGCAGTCCACGCTGCCGAGCGTACTCCCGCATGATGTCGCCGTAGGAGATCTGATCCGGCCCGCCGATCTCGAATACCCGGCTTTCGCCATCCGGCAGGTCCAGGGCCGCCAACAGATAATCCAGCACGTCTTCAATGGCGATGGGTTGGGCGGGAGTGGAGACCCAGCGCGGGCAGATCATCACCGGGAGCCGCTCGGTCAACGCCCGGATCATCTCGAACGACAGGCTGCCGGAGCCGATGATGATCGAGGCCCGCAGTTCGATGACCTGGATGCCGGAGGATCGCAGCACCTGGCCCGTTTCCTGGCGGCTGCGGAGGTGGGGAGAAAGGGCGTGCTCCGGGTTACCCAAGCCACCCAGGTAGATGATTCGCCGGACGCCTGCGGCGCGGGCGGGCGATGCGAAGTTTGCGGCGGCTTGCCGGTCATCGCGCTCGAAGTCCTGCTTGGTCCCCAGGGAGTGGATCAGGTAGTAGGTCGTGTGAACGCCTTGCATGGCCGTTGCCAGCGAATCGGGGGCCAGTACGTCGCCCTCTACTACCTCGGTCGTCGACGCCACACGGGACCGCAATCGTTCCGGCTGCCGACAGAGGCACCGCACTCGCAGACCGCGTTGCTCCAGGAGCGGCAAGAGCCGGCCGCCGATGTAGCCAGTACCGCCAGTGAGCAGAATGGGAGGGCTGTCACTGATCATTGGCGCCGTGCTCCATGACCACCATCACCGGCGCGTGGTCCGAGGGCTTCTCCCCCTTTCGTTCCTCCCGGTCGATTTCGGCGACCGTGCAGCACTTCGCCACCGACTCCGTCGCCAGGATGTAGTCGATCCGCAGACCATTGTTCTTGGGGAAGCCCAACATGCGGTAGTCCCACCACGAGTACAGCCCGCCATCGGGATGGTGCTGACGGAAAACATCCACCAGGCCCCAGGCGAGTAGGCGTTCCATGGCGTCCCGGACCTCCTGATGAAAGAGGACCGTACCGGCCCAAGCGTCGGGCCGGGCCACGTCCTTCTCGTCGCGGGCCACGTTGAAGTCGCCGCAGAGGACGAGACGGTCCGTAGGCTTGAAGCGAGCTGCCAGGAACTCTCGCAGTTGGTGGAACCACTGGAGTTTGTAACGGTACTTCTCCGAGCCCACCGTATCGCCGTTGGGGATGTAGGCGCTGATGATCCAGACCCCGTTGACCTCGGCCGTCAGCAGCCGGGCCTGCGAGTCCTCGAACCTGGGCATGCCGCGTTGGATGTTCAGCGGTTCGGTCTTGCTGAGGATCGCCACGCCGTTGTAGGTCTTCTGGCCGAAGACCGCCGCGTGGTAACCTGCCTCCCGGATCACCTCGTGAGGAAAGGCATCAAGGCTCTTGCTGAGATGAGAGGGAACTGACATGCGTATGCTTAACAAAGCGGAAGAAGCGGTCACCGATATTCTCAAAGCATTTGAGAACACCCACGACCTACCCAAGCCGTTGGCACAAGTATTTGTGAATCGGAAGGACGGAACACCGTGTCGAGGGTGGTCCTGGAGAAATCAATTGATCGCAGCCCTTCGTGGTCACGAAGATCGGGAACTAAGCGAAAAGTGGCAAACATTTGTATACGAAAGGAATTCTATTATGGCGAACGGGTGTAGAAGCATTGTAAGGGTTCTCGGACCTGAACCCGATGTAGTCCGGTTTGCGGCCTATGTCGCACGACAAGAGGACGATCAAGAGGAGGACCAGGATGAGGAAGATGAGCAAGATGAGGATGATAAACATGAGTCTCTCTTGCACATTGCGGAGTTCTGTGACCTTGAGCGGACTTCAGGCAGTGCGAAGTACGAAGTGCTCACGCATTGGAGCCCACCACTAGATGCTCTTACCGACACATCTCGACAGTTTCCTACACTTACGTTGGAAGTGGAATGGGAGGAGCCAGGCATGGACCTGCTCGGTTGTGCGGTTATTTCGGATGGAAACAGGAGCGTCCTCACGCTTGACCACCTCTTGGAGTATGCCAAGGAGAGATTTCGAGAAGTCCATCGAGAGCGGTTTCAGGACGAGTGGGAAGACGAAGGTGATGCCGACGTAGCACTTAGCTGGGAAATACTGCGGGAAGCCACTCGGCGGTACTTTGGTGGTCAGCAGGACGAGCAAGAAGAAGGGGATGACCTCTGGACAGTCGCCAAAGTGTTTGCTCGGCAAGTCGTGGAAGAATCGGACAGCCGGTTGCCATTCACCGGAGGGGGCATTGTTACAGAAACTTTTGACGAGTGGGAGGAACGCTCAGCATGGTTTCCCGGTGACCGTGACTTAATCGCTCAGGGCGAGGAGCCAGTTCTGAATGGAGAGGACGAGGAACTGTTGAATGAGCTTCTCGGCGACGTGTTGCCCGATGCCCAAGGCAGCGAGCAATCGAACTGGCAGAATGAAGGGTTTTAGGAAATCGGGAACTCGACTGCCATCGAACAATCAAGAACGGCCCGATCTTGAAAATGCCTCGGGTCACGACAGCGTCAAGGGATTCGGGGGCAACTTACAGCGTTTCATTTTTTTCAGCGAAGGTAAAAGCATGATACCACGACGCATTTTCACAAAACGGTTCTTCGAATTGAGCACCTACGATCAGGTAAAGATTGTGATTGGCATCATCCAAGACATTGAGGACACCATCGGGCGTCACTTGAATCCGACCCATGATCGCCAAGCTAAGCAACGGGTGAAACGCATCCGTGCCAGAGCCGAGAAGCATGGGATTGACGGGGTATGAAGAAAAGAGAGGACAATGCGAGCGATGACAAAGGAAACGACACAGACCACCTACGCCAAACGGTTTGATTTCCGTCGCCACTGGAAAAGGAAGATCGTTCCGCTGTTGAACGATCCCGGTGTCGTCAAGACGTTAACATTTGGCCTGCAACTCCATGTCCCAGAATACCGGGAAGGCGATCCGCCATGGGAATACGGACGTGGCCCGTGGAATGGACAGCGAGCGAGGCGAGGATGCCTTTCATGGTATCAGCCCTGGGGAAGGTGCCACTGGATCGCCCCGTTTTGTTGGGCTTTGGGGAGGAAGATGTTTCCTGACCTTGAGTGGGGCTTCATCACAGGGGATCTCCACACGGTCGTCATCGGATGGAGGGACGATTGGGAGAACCCGGAATGGGTGATGGACATCCTGCTATTCAAAGACAAGACCGCCGACGAGTCGCTCGCTTTTGTGAAGTCACGGGAATGGACATTGTGTCGATCACTCGCTCAATATCTGGCTTCTTTTTCCAACGAGGCCAACGCCGTACTCCCAATTTTGCAAAGCACGCTTGCACAAGCAGGAATAGAAGTGCTGACAAATGGGTCGTCCGAGCCAGTCGGGAGAGAACTGCAATCCGACTTGGCAGGTACTGGGAGCACGACGGTGGGAGATCGGGTGTAGCATGGATTCTCACAAAGACAAATGCACGATGCTTCAACTGGTTCGAGCCTTCGTGGACAAATACCCGCCGATTCTTTTCTGGCGGGACGACTGGTGCGTTTGGAATGGAACCCACTACGAGCACGTTTGTCGAGAACACATTGAAGGAAAGGCGATGTCATTTCTGGAAAGAAACACAGAACTTGCCCTGACTGGTTCTACGATCCGCAGTTTTGTCGATCTCCTCCGAATCGTCCGTTTCTGCAATGAACGTGCGGTCCCCACTTGGCGGAACGGAAGAAGGCGTCCTGACCCGAGGGAGTTATTTGTCGTCAAGAACGGGTTGCTCCACATTTCGACGGCGGCACCAAAACTCTTGCCCCATGATTCGGCGTTTTTTGGGCTGTCATCCGTCAACTACGGTTATCGTCCGGCTGCTCGATTCCGTCGTTGGCTTCAATTCTTGAAGGAACTGTGGCCCGACGATGAGACGGCCAGGGGGCTACTTCAGGAATGGTTTGGCTATTGCCTACTGCCGGATACTTCCCAGCAGAAAATCCTAGGAATACTCGGCCCGCCGAGGAGCGGAAAGAGCACCATCGCCCGTGTCCTGCGGGAACTGATTGGTCCTCGCAACGTCGCAAGCCCATCCATTCGTTCGCTCAGTGGTCAGTTTGGACTCTGGGGCCTTTTGGACAAATCCGTGGCAATCGTCCCCGATGCCACGCTGCCTCACCCGTGCCCAGCGTTGGAGGAATTATTGAAGAGCATCAGCGGCGAGGATGCCATGGACATTCATAGAAAGGGCATGCCACCACTTACCGGGGTACGGCTGCCCACTCGAATTGTGATCCTCGCCAACGAACAGCCGACTTTTCACGACCCGAGTGGGGCACTCCAACGAAGGCTGATCACACTTCGGACCACACGGAGCTTTGGCGGCCGGGAAGACATCACGCTTACAGACAAGCTGCTCAAGGAATTGCCGGGGATTTTGAACTGGGCGATACAGGGGTGGCAGAGACTGCATTCGAGAGGCACTTTTGAAGCCCCGGAGAATGTGACCCTTGATCGTGAGACGTTGTTGCGGGCTGTGCCCGAGGGGGATCGTGTTAGCCGCATCGTGATTTATTACCAGGATCGTCCACGGAGACGACGAGGCCCGAGATTACTGCACAATCAGAAGGCACGTCGGGCGTCTAGAAAGCGAGGATAGTCACAATCACTTGAATGCGTGATGCGTGGGGAATGACGAGCCAGCGTCTACATTCGACTGGCAGAGGTATGACAGATTTCGACAAACAGGAGAATACTTATGAACGAAGAGCTTAAACAACAGAACGAATTGGCCGACACCCTGATCCACAAGTTGGAGCGGATCAAGACCCTGTGGGAGGAATTGCCCACGCTGGATGACCTGGAGGAGTTGGCGAACACTGCCAAGAGTGTGGCAGGGTGCTTGGAGCAGGCCCGTACAACCTATATGGACGGGGATTTCCCGACCCTGGATGATCTCCAGGAGCACACCAAAGCGACGGCGGCCATGGCCGATGCCCTGGATGCAGCGATGGCAGCCGTGGAAGGAGGAGTGAGATGAAGCGATATCCGATGCGGCAGCCCAGTCTACTGCAATTTCTGAATGCCTCCTCAACAGTGCAGGGTTCAGGTATAATGGGAGCCAAGGCGTTCTTTTCGCCTCCATCATCTTGATCTTGATCCCACTTCACCGATTGGCCCAAAGCCTAAGCCCCTGCGTGTGCTACTTTGTCCGGATGTGGCAACCGATTTCGATTACCTGATCGGCGTTCTGCAAACACTCTCCAGTCTCAAGGATTCAGTGCGATGTTGGAAGACCTCTCCATCCCCGCCAATGTCCTTCTGTGCCGTTTGGTTTCGGTCGCCAACCAGGATGCCCAACTGGTTGCGATTCTGCGGGGGCTTGCCGCCATACGTATTTGTCCACTGCTCCCTGGCAAATCACCGGCGTTTGGCGTACCTGCCGTGATACGTGTTCCGCCTCGTCCTAGCTGAGTATGCCTTCCGGCTTGGAAACGTAGTCGGAAGACTGCGTAACAGGCAGGGTGCTGAAGGTAATTCCGCCCTTCCGGGCGAAATCACGATAAAGCCCAACTGAGAAGCTCATGGGTGTCCCCTCTGTTGGCCGCAGCCAAACGGCGGAACGGCGGGGGAAATACCCGAGCAATAGGGCTATTCAGAGCGGTTACATCTATATCCTACGCCTGCTCTGATGGATTGCCATAACCCGAGTGGCAACAACCATGAGGGCTGATCATCCGGGGCAAGTGACTTGGCCGTCTTGGTCACCGATTCGAGACAAGGTGTCTGTCTACACCCCGGCAAGCTCTCGCCGGTTTTTGCCATGATCCCCCGTCTTTGTCGGCTGGCACAGAATACCCGCCAAGGTCGGAACCTGCTGATCGTGCTGGAAGTCGAATCCCGCTTCACGCAGAGCAGCCTCCACGTCTTCCTTGGCAAGTGGCTGGCCTTCCTCATGGACAAGCCCCCACAGGATGGTGCAGCCGCCATTGACGTGCCTGCCCGTCACCACCTGGGCGACCGTGAGCTTTGGATTCATCCTCGTCATGACGTGCAGCATGGGAAAAAACTCATGCTCGTCACGCACGGCAAACGCTACTGGTAATCTCATTGATGCTTGCATAAAAAATCCCTTTCAGGGTAATTGTCGTTCACCACACGACCTCAATCTCGTTGAGGATCTGGCCGACATCTGCTATTCGTTGCCGATCAGCGAACGCACGCCCTCGATGTGGAAATGAACAAGATACTTGCCTTCCTCCTCGCTGATCGTAGGGATGTTGCGGTGGCGAACCGCCTTGATCTTGTCAGCGTCAGTCTCCTCCCCGATTACCGATAGCGAAAGCCGCTTGCCGACGTAACCTTCGCCTTTCTCAAGGAAGAGATATGCCGCACTCGGGTTGTGTTTCACGTTGTCGTGGGATAGCCAGTTGCTCATGATGAACGAGCAAGTGTCGTCGTCATCATTGTCCGGGAAGTGCGGTCGGCTATAAATCGCCTGATTCACTTGCCCGCTCGCATCGGTCGTCGCCAGGACGCCAATGCCTTGGGTCTTCTCAAAGTATTCGCTGAGTTTCAGGCTCTTGCTCATGGTTCGCTCCTCGGGTGATCTGCCATATGCGTTGGTCTTGTGGTTCGGGTGTTTTTCCATGTGCAGGCCCACCACGGCCACGACGATCAGGGCTGTGGGAACAACGAAGGCAACGGCCAACGTCCTCAACATGGGCAAGTTCTCCCGGGTAAACTTTGAGGTGGGGTGCTATCAGTACGTGCCTTACGGCCTGTGGCCTTCCTCCTGTTGCGAAGCACATCGCTCGCACTCTGCGGCATAAGGGATGGCGTCCAGGCGGGGCTTGGGGATTTGTTCACCGCACTGCTCGCACCGACCAAAGCTACTGTCTTCGATCCGCTCGATTGCTGCTTCAATCTGATCGAGGGTGTCTTTGTCGTTTCCCAGTAAACTCGCCGTGAGTTCCTGGTCGGCATTGTCGCTCGCAAGCTCCTCCATGTCGGTCGGTATGCTGGTCGTTCTGCTGTGGGCTTTCAAGGTATCATTTTCTATCTGAGTCATGTCACCTCGAATGCTTGCCCGCAGAGCCAAGAGTTTCTTCCGATGAAGCGACAAGTCGGAGTTCGTCATTTTGTAGTGCCTTAATAAAGTACGGTAAGGGAGGGGTTCGGCCAGTGGGTTTTGGCAAGCGGCCTGCGTGTCACCGCCAGTTCCAGAACCAGTACCAGTAATCGTCGATCAATTGAAAGCCGAAACTATCTTCGGGCAGATACAGGTCGATGAGCGGCAAGTTGATCTCGTACTTCCCCTTTTTGGTTTTGGAGAAAATGCCGTCAAATCCGTCACCCATGTATTCCTCGGGGTCGAGTAAGTCCAACACGGTGCAGCGAAACTCGTCCTCTTCTTCGGAGTTCATTGGCTTCGGGAAGTGAGCGAGGAACGGGAAGCAGAGTTGTTCCGTCAGATACTTGTAATACCTGGAGAGCGGCTCTTCGTGAACCCTCGGAATCTGACTGCCCGACCCGAGAGCCTTGACAATTCGATTCGTCCGGTTGAGTTCTGGACAGGATTTGGGAACGAATCCGATGCGATTCCTATAGGTAACAGCGGTAGTGAGAAGCTGCATTGTCTTACCTCCATGAACGCTCATATATTAACTTTCCGTCGCTTCCGGCCGTCATGCACCGCAGAAAAGAAAAAGGCCGACGTGGCGAAACACCCGAATGTGTGAATAGTCACTGTGAAGATGATCCCACGCTTGAATCTGGTCTGCCAGCTATCTCAGGTATGCTAGTCAGCAACAGGCGTTCAAGGATTTGTATGCTGATCGGCTTGACTACATGGCTATTGAAGCCTGCTTCCCTCGTCAGCTTGGTGTCGCTCTCTTGACCATAGCCGGTTACAGCGACCAAACCGATGTCGTCCCACTCCGGTCGCCGCCGAATCTCCTGGGCGAGTTCGTAGCCGGTCATCTCGGGCATGGAAATGTCTGACAGAATTAACTCGGGCTTTTCCTGCTCAATCATCGCCAAGGCTTCCGCTCCGCTCGCTGCTGTGCGTACCCGCTGCCCCCTGGATCGCAGCAGCGTGGCGACTACAAAGGCGGCAGGCCCCAAATCGTCCACAACCAAAATGCGACGGCAGGGGAACGATCTCCTCTCATCAGGCAATTCGTTCGTGTCCTCGGGGACAACATCGCTTGCTTGGAGAATCGGAAGGCGAACAGTGAACTCGCAGCCCATTCCCAAGCCGTCGCTTGTCGCTTCCACAGTGCCGCCGTGCAATTCCACCAGACTCCTCACTAGGGTTAGGCCGATTCCCAGCCCGCCCTGCGAGCGGTGGAGAGAACTGTCGGCTTGAACGAACATCCCGAAAATGCCGGGCATCACATCAGCGGTGATCCCCATTCCATTGTCCCTCACCCGGATCGCAACCTCGTCTCCGATCCTTTCGGTGCTCAGCGAAATCCTGCCGCCTTTGGGCGTGTACTTGGCCGCATTATTCAGCAAATTGGCGACAATTTGTGTCAGTCGAGTCGGGTCACCGTGGACGTACAATCTCTCCCTTGCCTGCCTTACCGTAAGTTCATGGCCTTTTGCCTGAATCAGCGGCTCGGCGGTCTGAATGGCGTTCGTGATAATCTTCGGCAACGCCACCCGTTGCCGCCGCAACTCCATTTTGCCTCGGGTAATCCGAGACACGTCCAGCAGATCGTCAATCAGACGGACCAAGTTGCTGGCCTGTTCCTCCATCATGTCGAGAATCTGCTTGGCCTGTTCCCCGTTCGGCGGCAAGATTCGCAGAGCGTCGATCCCATTGCGGATTGGTGCCAGCGGGTTTCGGAGTTCATGGGCGAGCATCGCCAAGAACTCGTCCTTGAGACGGGCTTCGTTGGCAAGTTGTTTCGCCTGCTCCTGCAACTGCCGCTCCATCCGTACAGCGTTCGTAATGTTGCGAGCAATGGTTGACACGCCGATGGTTTGCCCGCCACGATCCTTGATCGGGGAGAGTGTCAAAGACACATCGATCAGGGTGCCATCTTTGCGACGGCGAACCGTATGAAGATTGTCGGTGGATTCACCGTGCGTGACCTTCGCCATCAACGACGGAAGTTCGTCGGGCCGATCTCCCGGTTGGAGAATCCCAATCGACTCACCAATCGCCTCCTCGGCCGAGTATCCATAAAGACGTTCCGCAGCCGCATTCCATGAAGTAACGATAAACCCCAGATTCTTGCCGATGATCGCATCCTGAGAAGCGTTCACAATGGCCGAAAACTGTGCCAATTGTTGTTCGGCCAGCTTGCGTTCCGTGATGTCCCGGATGTTGCACTGGATGGCCTTCTGATCTCCCACGTCGTAGACGTTGCTGACAAACTCAACTTGCCGGTGTACGCCGTTCTTGTCTTGAAGTGGCATGTCCTCGTAGCGAATGTAGCCCTTCTCCTGGAGTTCACAAAAAGCGGCCTTGCTTTGTTCGATATCTTTGAACAGGCCAATCTCCCAAAGGTGTCTCCCCACAAACTGGCCGTGAGCATAGCCAAGTAGCTCGGTCATGAAAGGGTTGGCATCTTCGATCTGTCCCGTGTCGGCGTTGAGAATGAGGATGCCGTCGTGAGCAGCCTCAAAGACCCGGCGATAGCGAAGCTCGGACAGTTGCAATGTTCGCTCGTTCGGCATGAGTCTGCACCTCCGGCACCCCTTAATTCCCAAGGAGTCCCTTCCCGATTGGTTCCGAATGTCTCTTGTCGCCAAGAACAAAAAAAGCCGACGTGGTTGAACACCCGTAGGCGTTCAACCACGTCGGCTTACTTTTCAACGAGCCGTCCGGCAGGTCCGGGTTGCTCTTCAACTAGTCGTCCGACGAACGTTCATTGTAGGGTACGAAATGGAAAATGCAACAGCTCTTTACGGGCACTCCCATCGAATCGAAGCCTGCTAGCAGCGAGGAAATCAGTCGCTTCGGGCAGAATTGCATGGGCCGAAATCGGGGTCAGCGAAAACACGACGAGGTTGTCGTTAGGAAGCCATGAGCAGAAACAACCACGACGGTGCAAATGGAATAATCCATTTCACCAAACCGTCTTGGTGGTCAGGCCAAGCAGGACGAGGGAAAATAGGTTCAGGCCGAGGAACACAACTGTTTCAGCAGCGGGTTGCTGTCAATGATCTCGCTCGTAGTCCCTGCAACGGAGACGAGACAGTCGTTGACGACAAAGTTGCTGGAGACGCAGCCGATGCCGTCAAGAGTAGCTTGGACCTCCATCAGTGCTTCCCGGATGTAAGCTCGTCCCTCGTCGCATTCGAACGCCACGAAGGGACGCAACGGCATGTGGGCTACCCAGGTTTCTTCGATCTCGTCGTACCCAAAGCCCGCCGCCCAGAGTAGCGATTGTGCTAATAACGACATGGTATTATCATCCAGTGCTTGGACTGAAAAGTGATCCGATCTTCCTGTTGTCAAATTGTCTCTTCTGGGAACGGGGGAGACTTAGTCGCATCCGTGATGTCGAAAAGCCGATCCAGCCTTGTGGTGGCAAAAACCGACCGAAGCTGTGAATTGAGGCCACACAGCCTGACCTTCTCCCCTTTGGGCTCCATTTTCCTGTGGAGTGTTACTAGCTTTGCCAGCATCGCACTCGATAGTTTTGCCACGCCGGAAAAATCCAAGAGGAGGCGATGGCAGTCTGGCCGGTCGGCCATGCCGAGCAACTCATCACTGATTTTATTCACGGTCAGTTCATCGAGAACCCAATGTTTGCCCAGGCGTACCACGATCACGTTGCCGTTCTTTCCTACCTCCAAATGGCGGTAGCTGAGTACGCCTTCCGGCTTGCAATCGTGGTCGAAAGGATGACTGGCGGGCACGGTACTGGAGGTGGTTCCGTCCTTCCAGGCGAGATCACGATAAAGTCCAAATGAGAAGCTCATGGGATGTCCCCTTCTGTCATCTGCCGCAGCCGAACGGCTCACCTCCATGAGTGCGGACATCGAAGCCATCCGTGGTGGATTTCGAACGACTCTTGTTGCCAAGAACGAAAAAAGCCGACGTGGCGGAACACCCGAAGGTATTCGGCCACGTCGGCTTACTCTTCAACAAGCCCCCCGGCAAAGCCGAGTTGCTCTTCATCCAGTCATCCGACCAACATTCATTGTATCAATAACGCTATTCAGAGCGGTTACATCTACATTCTACGCTTGCCCTGATCGATGACCATAACCCAAGTGGCCGTAGGGCTTCGGCAATTTGCTTCCGACTTGGCCAATGGTGGCGAGGTGTTATCCACCGTTAGCGTGACGCCTTACAGTGCCCACGTCTCCCATGAGCGGCAGTTGTACCACGATCCGGGTTCCCTTGCCCAAGGCACTCTTGATGGTAGCCGACCCTCCGAACAATCTTGCACGTTCCTGGATGCCTTCCAAGCCAAAGTGGCCTTCGCCCACTTCCTTGAGGTTGAAACCAATGCCCCAATCCTGAACCTCGATCCGAATGTAATCTTGCCGCTGGGTCAATCGGATGAGGACTCGCTCACTCTGGCTGTAGCGTCGGGCGTTTGTGAGGCTCTCCTGAACGATTCGGAAGACGACGTTTTCCAGCGAAGGTGCCAGCCGTTCGCAGTCGAGGTGATGAACGAAGTCGATCTCCGGTTTATCCTGAGCACTGCCTT